>Ga0164295_10000058_pt1 | contig 98371 bp, 86 predicted proteins | sample GEODES006metaG_FD_111798 | JGI IMG/M metagenome (GOLD analysis project Ga0164295, IMG submission 111798) | Oligotrophic lake water microbial communities from Sparkling Lake, Wisconsin, USA - GEODES006 metaG | ecosystem: Environmental > Aquatic > Freshwater > Lake | place: USA: Sparkling Lake...
TAATAAAAATAATAATAAAAATAATAATAAAAATAATAATAAAAATAATAATAAAAATAATAATAAAAATAATAATAAAAATAATATAAAAAATAAAATATATAATATACTTACTATATTAAAATAGTAAATGGGCATTGTAAGATTACCTATGAAATATGTCAATATACTACATATATTAGTTATTGGCGCATTATTAGTATATATTGGTTATTTTAAAGCTAAGTCACCAAAACCTATATATTATGCGCTAGGAGTATTAGGTTTGGCAATAATATTATTTGTCCCATTTCCTACTTTAGAATTTACTAATTTAAGAAATATATTAAATATTATTCATTATATAATATTTATACCGGGATTTATAGCACTAGCGTATTTTGGTTTGCAAAAGAAACTAACTAAAGAAACATATAGAGCCTTAGGATTTGTTGGAGCATTTATTATTATTTATCATTTATATAAATTATTTACTCGACTAATGTAATTATGATATTTTTCATAAATAATAATTTTATTATATTGTGCTAATATATTGTAATATAATATGCCAGGAACACAAAGACTTAATAGACTAAATATAAGAAGAGGAGAGTTAGAAACGCAAAGAAGAGAATTAGAAGAACGTTTGATACCTTTAAGATTACGACTACTTGAGCTTACTGAACAACTAGGGTTAGCGAATAATCGTGTAACCGAAGATAGGCACAGACTTCGAGACGCAAGAGAGGCAGCAGATGACCGAGGAGTTGATTCTACTATATCTAGAAATTTGAACCAATCTAATTTAGCACTTGCGATTAGAGAGGAAGCGTATAAAATAAAACAACACTATGATAATAACACTACTAATAGTGAAGCGTATAGACGTTCCGAAGCAAGAGTCGCAAAACTTCATACAAGACTAGATAGAAGACGTAGTCAAGCACATAATGCTTTAGAAGAACAAGCACAAAGAGCTGAAAACGCGTTATTAGCTTCTAGGGCTGCGCACGCTTCAATATATAGACAACGTTTTGATTTAAAACCAACGCTAAGAGAATTAGAAACTGCTCTTAGTGCTGTAGTTGATGAAGAAGCTAGGTTAAATAGAGGACGCGGTAGAAAAAGAAAACTTCGTGCTACACAAAGAAAGGGCAAAAAAAGGTAAAAACCCAAGACAAGGCATTCAAAAAAATACTAATGTAAAATTATTATATTATTATATTATATTGTGCTAATATAATATAATATGTCTAGCATTAGTCAAAATACTATTAGAACCCCCAGAATGCATTTAAGGTCGGCAACTCGAAGACAAAATACGCCAAGCGCATTAGCACGAATAACACGGGCGTTAGAAACGCGCAGAACCAATTTAGGAAATACTATTATAGAATTAGAATCCGATTTAAGACAACAACGCACAGCATTAGCCACACTAACTATTGAAGTTGACCATGCATTAAGACGTAGAGATGACGAAGGCGACCGCTATGAAAGGTTGAGAACAGAACGTGATAATTTAAGATACACACTTCTTACAAATTTTAATCAGTCCAATTTAGGAATGGAATATAAGGAACTAAAGAGGCGGTGGTATGAGCACGTAAATAATGAAGATGAAAACACGCCAGATGCAAATTATTATGATAATTTTAAAGCAAGATTTGATCAAGTTAGTGCTCTTTTTGATGAGCTAATGGATACAGGTCTTGCTCCTATTATAGAACAAAAAGCACTAGCACGCGAAACATACAGACTAGCAAGCGAGCATCATTATAGTTTATATCAACAACAACAAAGTTTAATGAGGATCGTAAGCGACCTTGAGCGTAGACTTACAAGAGCAGTTATTCGTGACACATTGTTAAATCAAGCGCGCGGTAAAAAACAACGCAAATCTAAAAAAAAGGGCAAAAAACATCACTCTTAGAAAAATATTTTATAATTTTATAATATTAATTATAATAGTAACATATATATAATATGTCTAATAATATACCATTAAGTATAGCATTAGCACCATTAAGCTTGGCGACTACAAGCTTGGCGACTACAAGCTTGGTGACAACCGGCTTAGAAACAACTACAGGCCCTCAATCAAGAAGAAGTTCAGCACGACCACATCAACCAAGTTTAGCCTATAAAAGACGAACTTTATCAAAAGAAATAAAAAAATTTAGAAATATAATAGCTGAATTAGAAGCTGATATAAGTTATTTTAACGAACGAGCAAGAGCAGCAAATAGCGATGCTACTAGTGCTAAAGAACGGCTACGCTATTGCACTCAAGAAATAACGCGAATTACTCAAGAAGAATTGCAAGGTAATAGTGGAATTGAATATGCTAGGGCATTACGCGACTTTAATGATTATAGTAGAGCACATCCTAATGATGTAGAAGGTATAAGAAGTCGTCATAGTGAGGCAACTCGTATTCTTGGTATTACTAATACTGCTATTCGAGAAATTATTAAACCACTAAGACTAGAAGGAGAGGCTAAGCTACAACTCTTAACTAAAGCAAACGAAAAGTATAAAACTTTAAATGCGGACATACTAGAATTAACGCAACAAAAAGACCAATTACAAAATGAACTTGATACAATGACTAGTGAATACCGTGTATTAACTATAAATCAAAATATAGGACAAGGTAAAAGACAACGCAAATCTAAAAAAAAGGGCAAAAATGGCAAAAAAGGCGGACCATGGACCGCAAAATATAAGAAATCTATTAATTGTAGAAAACCGCGTGGATTCTCTCAAAAACAGTATTGCAAATATGGAAGATAAAATAATTAATATATAAAGCTAATATATAATATATATGTCTCCAATACCACATGAGTCAGAATTAGGAAGACTAATTGCTATAAAAAAAGAATTAGGCAATTTATTAACTAAAATTAGTGCTATTACTAATATGTCAAATACAAATATAGCTGCTATTAAGCTTAACGTTAAACTAATAATTGCTAATATAAAAAGAGTTAAGGCATTAAGGACCAGTTATTTACAATCCTTTAATAATGACCTTAATAGTATTAATAGTATAATCAGTAGTGGAGAGACTATAAAAAACATCAACATTAATAGTGACAGATTAAATGCATTAATTAGAAATTTAGACACTCTTAGTCTTCAAACAACAACAGCTATTGATGAAATAACTAATCTAGTAAGTGCTCTTGATTTAAATGAAAGAAGAGAACTAGGTCTAGCTTCAAATTCTAGGTCTAGGTCTAGACCGGTTCCTCGTCTTCTTATTCCTCTTCCTCCTCCTCCTCCTGGTCTTCCTTCCTACTCTGCTCCTCCTCCTCCTCCCTTATCTGCACCACCAAGACTACAACGCCAACCTAATATAGGGACGCGTCCAACCAGTCTTGTCCGACAATCAGCTATGCATTTATCACTAGATGACTTAGAATTAAATTTAACACCATCACGAGCTCCATCTAGTGCCTCGTCCACTTCATCTAGAAACGCATTTGGCAAAAAATATTTTAGAGCAAGAAAAATAACACACAGAAAAAGAGGCGCTAAAAAAACTAGAAGAAAACAAAAATAAAAATAAAAACAAAAACAAAAATAAAAACAAAAATAAAAATAACAAAAAAAATAAAGTATTATTTAGAAATAATTTAATAACAATTTAAAAACAAAAACATAATATATATTTAAAATATATATAATGTCTCACTTAAGTTCGCCAATGTCAATAGCTATTATGATATTTTACTCTATTTTAACATTTTTCATAGGTCCTTATTTAACTAGTCCATTTTTTAAGGAGCCTTCTGATAAATGTATTGCTGGATTTTTAGTAGGTTTCACAATTAGTATTCTTTTATGGATTAAAGTTGGAAAGAATTATGCTAAATAAGCAACAAGCTTTAATAATACATAAATCATTGATGCAAATAATACACTATTAGCAATATAACCGTATAAATTTGGGTTACCATCACTTTTAAATAAAAACGGAAGCAACTTTTTATTGTATTGTTTAACTAGTGGCAATTGAAATAGAAAAAATAATAGCGCAATTATTACAGGCAATTGTAATTCACCATATAATTTTTCATAATAAGCACTGTTTTTTATTTGTTTTGAATTAGTGTCTACCAAATTTTGAGGGGTTATACTATTTTTAATATAATCTTCTTGAAACTGTGGAGGAGGTATATAATTGGGTTGACTTTGAACATCATTTGCAACTTTTAAAGGTTCCATCGGAATATCCCGCGAAGGTAATGCCGTTGTTCCATAAGCAGCCGCCTTTTGTAATTGACTTATTAATTCATTATAGTTAGGCGGGGCTTGACTTTGATTACTATTTTCCATAGTTATTGGATTGTTCATAGTAGAACCACCACTTGATGGCAATAATTGAGTATAGCTCGATGTAGTCATTTGATTATTATTAGTTGATACAATCTCATTTCTATTTAAAACAACATTTTGAGGTTGCTGGCTCATCATTTGTTGTTGTTGTATATGTCCATTTTGATTATTTAATAAAGGAAGTTCATTTATGGAAGTAATTCCACTTGAAGACATTAATTAATTAATATAGTTCTCTAAATATTTATTCATTTAATAACGCAAATAAAATTTAGCAAATATAAAAAATAATTAAAATTATTGTTAAACAAATAATAATTTTAATAGTTACTTTATTTATTTACTTATTTTAGTCTAGTCAATACTTTAGTCAAGTTCTTCCATATGCGAATCAGTGTCTTCCTCTACATTTACGTCTTCCTTCTTTACTTCTTCTTCTTTAGCATCTTTAGCATCGTCTTCTTTAGCATCTACAGTCTCTTCATCGTCATCATTGAGCGAAAGCCCAAGCTTAATCATATTATTAATACGATTTACAAAAGTTGCCGGTTCTTCAATAGAAAACCCACTTGAAATTAGCGACGACTCATATAATAAACTTACTAAGTCTCTAACCATAGCTTCATTGTCTGCCGATTTAACACGTTCTTTAAGTGATTTAATAATACTATGATGCGGGTTAATTTCCATAATTTTTTTCGACATCATATATGAATTATTAGTGTCACGCAGTGCTTGTGCTTTCATAATTCGTTCCATATTAGCAGTCCAACCATAATCACCTGTTACTAATACACAAGGAGAGTTAACAACACGCTGGCTTAATACGACCTTTTCAACATTAGATCCAAGGACTTCCTTAATTTTCTCTGTTAGTGGCTTAAAATCATTTACACAAGTTTCCCATTTTTGTTTCTCGTCTTCACTAGAATCAAACGTTAGTCCCTCTTTTGTAACACATACTAGCGACTTACCTTGATATTCTTTAAGTTGCTGAACACAATATTCATCGATTGGATCAATCATAAAAAGAACCTCAAGATTTCTCATTTTGCATTTCTCAATAAATGGTGAATTTACTACGGATTTTAACGATTCACCTGTAATGTAATAAATTTGCGTTTGGCTTGCTGGCATATTAGCAACATAATCGCTTAGCGAAACCATTTTTTGCCCCGACTTCGTGCTATGAAACATTAATAACTCGCTTAATTTTTCACGATTTGAAGCATCTTCGTGAATTCCAAGCTTAATATTTTTACTAAACTGTTCGTAAAATTTAGTATAGTCTTCGCTTTCACTATTAGCTTTAATTTCTGCAAATAAGTCTAAACACTTTTTAACAATGTTTTTCTTAATAACCTTTAGAATTTTATTTTGTTGCAGCATTTCACGCGAAATATTGAGCGGAAGGTCCTCGGAGTCTACTACACCTCTTACAAACTTTAACCATTCGGGAATTAAATCTTCGCAATCATCAGTAATAAATACACGTCTAACATATAATTTAATATGTCCGTGTTTTTTCGTATTTGGCTCAAATAGGTCAAAAGGAGCACGCTTTGGAACAAATAATAGACCAGTAAATTCTAGCTGACCCTCAACAGAAAAATGTTTAACCGCTAAATGCTCTTCCCAATCATTTGTTAGCGATTTATAAAATGAGGCATATTCCTCTTTTGATACAGTGTCCGGTTTTTTAGACCAAATAGGTTTCTGCTTATTTAGCAAAACATATTCATTTACAACTTCTTCAACAGTTTTTGTTTTCTTTGCTTTTGCCTCTGCCTCTGCCATTTTTTCAATATTAGCTAAGTCTTCATCCTTAATTTCTTCGATTTCTGGTTCGCATTTTTCACAAGGCACTTCGTCTTTAGTGCCTTCTTCGCCTTCGCCTTCTTCGCCTTCTTCTAGTTCTACTTCTTTTGATACAGTTTTTTCCACATAAAGACTAATCGGATAGTTAATAAACTCAGAATGCTTTTTAACTAGCTCCTTAATCCGACTTTCTTCTAAATAATCAAGCTGATCCTCCTTTAAATAACATGTGATTTTTGTTCCACGTCCAAGGTCAATACCTGTGTCGTCTTTTTTAACAGTAAATGAACCACCAGCATTAGATTCCCACACATATTGCTCATCATCATTATTTTTAGAAGTAACAACAACCCGCTCAGCAACTAAATACGCAGAATAAAACCCAACACCAAATTGACCAATCATATTAATGTCTCCCTGACTTTTCATAGCCTCCATAAACCCTTTTGTTCCAGATTGAGCAATTGTTCCCAGATTAGTAATCATATCCGATTTAGTCATACCAATACCACTATCTAAAATCGTTAGTGTTTTATTTGCTTTGTCTGGAATAATCTTAATAGTTAATTCACTATGGCTGTCTAATACACTCTTATTTGATAGCGAATGATGCCTGATTTTATCTAGTGCATCAGATGAATTAGAAATTAATTCACGTAAAAAAATGTCCTTATTTGAATAAAAAGTATTAATAATAAGAGACATAAGCTGATTAATTTCAGCCTGAAAAGCAAATGTTTCAACAGGAGACGACATAATAATAGTATTACTACGCAGTGTTTTTTTAAATAATTTTTATTTATTATTTAAAAACTCTTTAGACTAAATAAAATAGCGTAATACAATGTATAAAAACAGTTTTAATAATATATTTGTGTTATCTTCTTGTGTTGTAACATTTAGTGCATTATAAGCGTTTAGTGCATGCATATTATAAGTAACTTTAGTATCAACATTCATAATTAATGCTAGTTAATTGAATATAGCTAATTGTAGCTATTTTGACTCAATTTTTAATATTTTATATTTTATATTTTATATTTTATATTTTATATTTTATATTACATAAATTTGGTAGAAAAGTCTAGTGTTTTGCTTTTTGACCCACATTGTATATTTTCTTCTACTAAAGAGTAGCACTTTGTTTTATCCGTGTCACTTGCAAATATTTTGTCCCTTAACGCATTATGTTGAGGACCTATAAATCTATAGCAGTCTTTGGAATTACATATTTGCCTAAATAGTGTTGCAAATCCCAGCCCTAATAACACGGATAATATTATTTTGCCAATATTTGTATACATTAAGTTTTTAACAACGTTCTTAATCATAATTATATATATTATATATTATAATATAATCTATTATCTATAATGGCAAAATTTCTATTTTACTTTTGTTGCTAGGACATTTAACATCTTTTATTTTGTAACCATAACAATTTCCAGCCTCGTCTTTATATTCGATTTTATCTATATTATGAGGTGTAGGATATACAACAACTTTTCTATTATAGTCAAAGCAATACATATATATTAAACCCAATAAGAATGTGATTAAAAAAACTGTAATATTTATATATTTTGTTGAGCTATATATTCTTGTAAAAAATTTATTAGACTTATTTACCATTAGCTTTTCTATAAATATAATACTATATTTAAAATAATTAATCTTTTTAATCTTTTTAATCTTTTAATTCAATTATTAAATCTTCTAAATTGTATGCGTTTTGAAAAAAGATATATTGGTCTTGTTCGTTTTTTTCGACATAAGAAGACTTATATTTTAGATTCATTATTTCACTACCTAATGGCGCCATTTTTGTCTTATAGATTTCCATAGCATTTTTTAAATACGTTATTTGTCCGCTTGATTTATATAAATCGAGAGCCTCAGCATATTGTTTTTTACTATTTTCAAAAACCAATATTTTTTCTTGTATTAAATTTTGTAGTTCTTCATTATGAGTAATAGAATTGTATAAAGTTAATAAATTGATGTAAGTTTCTTGGCTATTGTTTAACTGTTGTTTCAAAAGTTCGAATGTTTCTATTGCTCGTTCTTCTTCAATATAATTGAATAAGAAGTCTAATTTAGTAGTTATAATATTTTTTTTATAGCTTTCTAGAGCTTGCTTTGTAGCGCTTAATTTTTCACTAATATGCGCAAATTTCTTTCGTGTAATAGTCAAATCTAATTTGCAAGGCTTTACACTATTACCGCAAGTTGCTCTTAATATATCACTATTTTCAGTAAATAGGGTTCCGCCGTCTTGCTTACAATTTATACATTTTAATTTGAGTTTGGCAAAAGTCTGCTTCTTTTGGTCATAATCTTTACCGTAAGTCCCCGCTAATTCATTTATTTTCTTTTGTTTTACTGTGTCATAGCTATTTTTTAATTTATAATAATCTTGTAAATCTTTATAATAACTATCAGATGTCATAATTAAACTATATTATTAATATAGTATATATTTATTTTTACTTTATAATTTATATATGCTTAATATTATATATAAAAAGGTATTAAATAGAATTTAATAAATTTTTATGATTGTTAAGCACTAAGAGAAAGCCACTAAGAAAAATACAAGTTTTTATGTAATAAATTAGCCTCGACGTGATTACTATAGTCGGGTAAATTTGTTATCATATTATTTTTTATTCTTTGTTGATTATCTATATTTTGGCGATTATAATAAACTAGTTTAGACATTATATATTCTTTGTCTTTCATACTTTTCTCATAATATTTTTTGCTCATAGAACCTCCTTTATAACGCGTAAATAATATTATTCCTAATATTAATACAAAAACTATAAACATAGTAATATTGTAAAAAATATTGTAATTTTTTTGTTTATAGTTATGGCAATTTTTTAGAACCTCTCTTAAAAAATATTTTACTCCATTATCTACTAATTTAGGTTTACTAGTTGGATTATTAATTGATTTGCTAAATTGTAAATTTGTATAATTTGCAATATCAAAATTCATTATTTATAAGTAGCGCTTTTTTTATAATATTAAATAAATACTTATTTAAGTATTAAATAGCTATTAAATAAGTATTAAATAGCTATTAAATAAGTTATTAAATAGCTATTTATTATATTAGTCTATTTTATACTAATATGGCAGAAGGAGATGTACCAAGCCCAGCAAGTACACTAATATATTTTATACTAGTAACATTAGGGTTCTTAATTTTTACAGTTTTTACCGTTAATAAAAGTGCAGATATTGTAGCTATTAATAACTCTAAAGATAGCAATGTTATAAATTTTATATATATATTGTTTATTATTATAGGTTCATATTTCTTAAATGTTCATAATTCGCGAATGATATGCGACCAAAGCATTGAATGGAATTATATATTAATAGTTACAGTTATGCCTTGGTTAATAATATTTGTATTATTATATTTTATTTTAAAATTATTTCCAGGTTGGGTCTCTCCTTTTTCTAATACTATTGGATATATGTTTGTATCAATGTTAGGTGTTTCGACTGCATTAGAAAAATTAATGCCAGACACTACTAATCTAGAAGAAAAACCCGATTTAGTTAAAGCTATTAATACAATTAAAAATAATAAATCTAAATTTATAAACCAAATAGATATAAATTTATCTAATTTTGAAGATTTTATTAGTCAATTGAGACAATCAAAAATAATTGACTATGGTGGTGATAGTGCAGATAAAGAAAATACAGATATTATACATTTATATAAATTAATAACAATAAAGCACGTTATAGGTAAAATCGTATGGTACATATTAGCAGGAATTTTAATAAGCTCAATCAGCTATAATTACATTATAGGTATTTCGTGTGAAAAATCAGTAGACCAAATTATTAAAGATTATGAAGAGGCTAATCCGACTTAATAATCAACTCTAATAATTGAATCTATCAAAATTTATATAACATACAATAAAGAAATACGAGGCTATTGCTAAGATTATTACTGTTAACCATAATGGTAATATTGTTTTATTTTTATAACCTATTCCAAATTCGCGAGGCCGTCCATTAGTATCAAAAATAATGGACGGTTTTATAAACATTATTAGTGCAAAGAATATTAAAAAAACAACTATTGATACTAAATTTATATTTTTTATTACAAATTGTTTTAACATACTTAATATTATATATTATTTATAATATATAATAGTGTTTTATTCTTAATTTTTATATATTATTTTATTTGCTAAATGCTTAAAAATAGTGGTTTAAGAGTATTATTGATTTCTTTAACATCAAAATTATGAGCATATTTTAAATAACACCTTAAAGTCATTGCTACATCTACAAGTGAATTATGCAAATCTTTGGGAACTTGTTCATTTGGAAATAATATAGTATATAATTCGCTAAGCTTTGGGTTTTTATAATATACTTTATTTGTTGCAGTTAATCTCTCTAACTTACAAAATTCAGCTGTGTTTTTCATAGTGCAGAACTCTGGTTTATGTGTCATTATATTATGCTCAAATTCTGTAAAATATTGCGTAACATTATTTCTAAAACATTCTACAAAGATTAGCCGTTTATCGAATGATAAATTGTGCCCGACTACAATATCGCAGTCTTTTAAACATTCATTAAAGGCCTTTAAAGCTTCCACAATATTTATTCCTTGTACATCTAAAATCTCTCTACTTATATGATGTATATTATAACTTTCTTGAGAAATAACTAGAGAATCATCAATGGCAATATAATTATCTTTAATTAATGCACTATTAGCCGATAAATCATACAAAATATAACTAAGTTGAATAATATAAGGCCACTTAGATTTATCATAAATAGAAGCCCCTTTTTCTTGTAATCCAGTAGTTTCGGTATCAAATACTAAAACTTTCATTTTATTATATTAGTAACAATTAATGTTTTTATTATAATTTGTTTTTATCTTAAATATTTATCAATTTTAGAAAATTTTGTATTTTATTATATTAAAAATGTAATAAAATAATAAAATAATAAAATAATAAAATAATAAAATAATAAAATAATAAAATAATAAAATAATAAAATAATAATATAATAATATAATAAATGATCAACGAAAATGAATATATTGAGGAGATGGACAATGCCCAAAAAGCGGTGGAAGCAGCAGAGGTTATATATAATAATGCATTGAACATATTAGATGAAGCAAACAGAGCAGATTTTAAATTTAATGATATAGTCTATTATCAAGGTTCAAAAGCCAAGATTGAAACAATCGATGTATCTAATGTTTCAGGACCATGGACTATAATATTTGAAGACATGACAAAACATTATAATATTGAATCAGATAGTTTGAAACGTATTAGTCAAGAAGATTATTTGTTAGCATTAACAGCATTTGAAACAGCTCAGTCTAATCTCATTAATGCAAAAGAACTACTCGATGAAATAACAGCGACTATGGCATCAAAAAGGGCAATTTTAAGGAATATTATGAAAACAGAAGCGGCTATAACCGCACGCGCAACCGCTATAAGAGAAGCAAGAGAAAAAGAATTACAAAAGGCAGCAGCAATCTTCTATAGCAGTTAAATCATTTAAAAATATTTGATTTATAAAAACACATTTTGAGAGATTTACAATTAACAAAAATAACTATTCTTTAATCCAATACAATAAGGCTATCATTGTTGTATTCTTCACCTGCATTCCATATAACATTAGAACCAATATATTTTCTTAAAGGATTAGGTCCATATTCTACATAATAAACTTTATCTACTGCATCATAATCAGTTGATTTATAATACAGCTCTAATTCAGCATAAGTGTTACCATTAAGTAATGGACCATCTGAAACTTTTATGCGCATCATAAATATATAATCACAAACATATACTTTAAAAACATTAGCACACACATCTAAAGAACACGTGGACATATATAAAATAAGTTTATATAATATATAAAATAAATATAAAAACAAAATAACAATGCTCTATATATAGTATAGCTATGCAAATTTTCGTTAAAACACTTACAGGAAAAACGATTACATTAGAAGTAGAATCATCTGACACTGTTGACAATATTAAGGCCAAAATTCAAGATAAAGAAGGTATTCCGCCCGACCAACAGCGTTTAATTTATGCTGGAAAGCAACTCGAAGACGGGCGAACATTAAACGATTATAATATTCAAAAAGAGAGCACATTGCATCTTGTATTACGACTACGGGGAGGATTTTAAGATAGGATTATAATGCGTTTTATATTTTATATTTCAAACTATAAAATATAAACTACATAATTTAGGATTTCTTATATATAAAATATTTATATATTTATATATGTCATTAAAGGCTGGTTCTATTGTTTACTATAATGGAGGAGTAGCCATTGTGTATGCTAGTTATCCTACTACAAATGAAGTAGTATTAAAATTTATTAATAAACATGATGCAGTGGTTACAAATAAGGTAACTAGTAATGGTATTACACTAGCACGTTCAGTAAGTGGAAACAATAAAATAATAGAAAATATACAAACTAAAAGTGAGGGAACTATTAGAAATATGTTACTCAAATTAAATAATATTAACATTCCAAAACCACAACAATCGACCAAAACAACAACTAGAAGAATTATACCATCACGAAAATCAGTAGCAGAAATGATATCAGCTAGATATTCTAGTTCAAGTTCTAGTGATGAAGATAGTGATTTCGATATTAATGAATACACAGAAGCTAGTGGCCGTCGCAGTCGTCGCCGTCGCAAATCTAGACATCATAAAAAGTCTAATAGGCGCCGCAAGTCTAATCGCCGACGCAAGTCTAATCCCCATAAAATGCAATCTAGAAAAAATTAGTTATTTTATTTAGCAAAATAATTATAATTAGAAATAACTAATTTATTAATTAGTTTTTAAATAATTTTATAATATATATATAAATATGCCAACACCAGAACAATTTAACGTCGCTTTTGAAAGAGAAAAACAAGGTATATTAGATGCTATTGAGAGAGCTAAAGAAGCAAATGAAGCTGCGTTAGCATCTATTGCCAGAGGAAAAAAACGTATTAAAAAACTTCGTACAAAAGGAACAAGAAAAGGCTCATCAAGAAGAGGCAGACGCTCAAGAAGACATTAATACTAAATTTTTCTTAATATATATTTAATATTTTATTATATATATATAATATGCGTAAAGTAACAAAAAAAAAACATAGAAAAGCAAGAACAAGAGCAACAGCAAGAGCAAAAATTAACATTAAACACAATAAAGGTAGAGGACCAGAGGAAGAAGCAGCTTATAAAGAGGCTGTGGATAAAATTAAAGATATATTTGGTAAGAAGATACTTGAGAACGCAATGCACTACGGTAAAGCTGAATATATTCAAAAATTAATAGATCTAATAAAGATGGAGAAAAGTAAACATAGTACTAATATAAGCAATGAAGAACAAATTACTAAGATTTTACGCCCTGCTTTACAAGATTTGTTAATTTATATAAGAGATGATTATACTCTTGATGTTCTATTTATTGGAACTACTCGTCCTTTACAATTAGTCATTCCAAGAGTAGTAAGTGTTAATACAGTTCTTAGTCCTAAAAGAATAAATGACATATTAGCAATAGCAGAAAAAAACAAATTTGTAGAAGACCAATTAATACAAGAATTTATTCACAATTTAACAGTTCTCAAATCAGGATTTAAAAGTTCTGTAGTTGTGCCAGACCTTCCATCTGCGTCTTTACCTGTGCGGGCATCTTTACCTGTGCGGGCACATCTAGAAGTACCTGCACGGGCACATCTAGAAGTACCTGCATCTTTACCTGCATATCTACCTGTACCTGCACCTCTATCACGTCCATCTTTATATAAATCTCCACGAACTTCTAAATCTCCACGTAAATCCGAATCGCCATATAAACCCAAATCTCCATATAGAGCTAAATCTCCGAATCCAGTTACTGCAATAGGAGTACGAGTAGCAACAAAAAAAAACCCAAATGCAATTAGGGTTAATGCTGAGAATGTGTTAGTTATTAATAGACGTGGAGAAGGAAAGAATTATAAAAATACCAGACACCACAAGTAACATTAATATTTAGCATAAAAAAATTGATTAGTTTATATTGTAATATAAACTAATTATTGAGCAAAAGCGTAAAGCGATAAGCAAAAGCGTAAAGCGAAAAGCGAAAAGCGAAAGCTATGAACGAGCCAATTACTAAGTATTTGATTAACGTAATTTTGGAAAAGGAAAATATTAAAAACTTTTATGAGGTATTAACTAAATTACATTATCATAGTGAAGACGACTTCCAATTAAAGACAAATTATGCTATAATTTTGTTTGTTGAAACATTATTTTTAGATGAAAACAATGGTTTTAAAGGGTTAAAACTACCTTATGCTTTAGAATGTCAACTTTATGAAGAATTAGCTAACTATAAATTAAAAATGTTTCATTATGTAACGTTTAAAGCATCGGCACATAATGATTTAGTTGGATTACGTTCGCTTATTGATGACTATAAAAAAAATAATTGGACTTTGATTTTTGGTTATTATGTACACAATAAAACATTAGATTTATTAACAAGCAAAGATGACTGTTTTGACATAAAAAGCAAAATATATGCTACTATTTGTAACATTAAAGAAGAAAAAAATAATGAAACAATAGAACTATGTAGTAGTTGCGGAGAAGACGAATGTTCTATTTGCTTACAAGTTATGGACCCCTCTAGCACTATGACAACTTTGTGCAACCATACTTATCATAGAAAATGCTTATATCCAATGTTTGATGAGGCTGTTAAAAAGAATTCAACACAACCAAGAATTAGTTGCCCATTATGCAGAGCAGATGTTTTTATAAAGGCGAAGCTTTCATTAATGGAAGTAACACATTATTAAACAAAGCAAAACGAAAAAAAACTTTTTTTTATAAAAAAAAACAAACATAAGACAATAGCAATAGATTATAACTAACTAACAGGAGCACGACACAATGGACACGGAACACACGTTTTGCAACTATTTTCTTTTTGCTCTAAGAACGCACGCTTACAATCAGCTAAACATTTGTGATGATATATATGTCCGCATTCAGTTTTAACACAAACAGGATTTTCTGAATTATTCTTCAAACATATAGAACAAGCCCAACCTGATTCATGCTTAACGTCGATTGCTAATACTTTCAATAACACAACATCTATATTGTTAGTGTGCTTAGACATATGAGGCAATTGATATTGTGTCGACATAGTCCGACTGCTAAACCACGAAAAAGGACGGTCAAAGTCGCTTTCTATTAGGGATTCTCCATGGTTTGTTACCCAGCTTTTTGCTTCGGCTGTCAAGTCGGCGTCCATATCCCAAAATTCTGAACTAGTCAAACGACTAAACGCTTGTTCTAATTCATAACATAAGTCATCTTCATTGACTGGAAAAGAAGGCATGTCCTGTTGTTCTAAACGCTCAATAGTTTGACGTCTCATTTCCTTAGTCACTACATTGCGAAGACAATGCTCAAACTTTGACATTTTATCTTGATTATACCAAGTACGCGTTCGCACCCAACTATTCATAATTGCCTTCAAATCTCTTGAAAGCTTACTTAAATCAGTGGTTTTTTGAATTTCTTCTACTATCATAGTGATTTGATAATTTATGATATGCACAAAAGCAGTATGATCATACATAGTGCTAATACGAGTACTATGCGTTGTTAGCCAATTATCCATACTATCTATACTATCACTACTAGTGCTACGCTGAAAACCAGTACCATCGTAATCGTACAAAGCTCTAATAGTATCCATACTATCCATAGTTTAGTTTTGTTTTGCTTTGTTTTGCTTTGTTCAGGCTTATAATTAGCTAAATAAAAAATCATTTCAATTTTAATTAGCATATAAAAAATATGCAATACACACAAAATAAGACACACTAGTATCTAATTAACGTCAGCGCGGCACAGTGGGCACGGCATACAATCCTTGTAATAATTTTCCTATTGATCAAAGTGTACACGTTTGCATTTCTCTAAACATCCTCTATGGAATATGTGCGCACATGCGGTTCTAACACAACTAGGATCTTAGGCGTCGGCCTCCAAACAAATAGAGCAATCCCGACCTTCTTCATGCTGGAAGTCGACGGACAATAGCTCTGGATCGACGTTATTGAGATGCCTAGGAACATGAGGCAAATTACAATGTGTCGTCCCAGTTACTTCGCTAACCCACGAGAAAGCATGATCGTAGTCGCATTGCAAAACGTCATCATTGTAGTGTTGTGCCCACAAAATTGCGTAGTTTGTCAAGCGACTATCGGTCTCCCAATCCATGAGTTCCATCCAACGTGATACCCGTTCCACTGCATCATAAAAGTGACCTTCATTGAGAACTCCGTCTTTTAACTCTGCCCTCTTTGCCTTCAAAAATGTAGTCATGAACACACGAATTTCATCAGCAACAGCAGCCTCCAAACAAGACTCAAACTTTGCCATATAATCATCATTGTACTCAATGTACCATGAGTGAGTTCTTATCCAGCAATTCATGATGGCCTCCAATTCCCTGGGAACTTTTCGAACGTCAAACCTGCGCTGAATAGCCTCTACTGCTTCATCGCCTGCCGTGTTGATTCTTGTCCGTAGCAGAACGTCATCAATAATAAGATCGCCAAACAAGCTCCGGATCTCGGCAAACATAGTGCTCTTCTTTGCTCTTTTCTCTCTATATATAAGTGCTAGGCTAGCAATTAACTAAATAATAAGTAATTCAATTTTAAAAAAATATAGCAACATTATTTTATATTTTTTTATTTTTATATTTTTTTATTTTTAAAATAAAAATAAAAAAATAATACGCAAGACACACCACACCTTTAAACACTATAGAACACAAGAGTTTCAGCACGGCACAAGAGTTTCAGCACGGCACAAGAGTTTCAGCGCCCACAAGAACCAAACCAATCTCTTCCTGTTCCTCTTCCTGGTCCTGCTCCTCGTAGTCCAGAGGCTTAGGACGATGAGGCATATGATGACACACCTCTTCATTTACACAGTCGTAATACTGAAAATATCCACCGTCACCGCTCTCTATTAAGCGACCCTCGTCATGCTCCTTTACCCAGTTCAAAGCCTCAGCCTCCAGCTCAGCACCCATGGTCGGCCAATATTCTTCCTTATAATAATGCAAACTATTTGATGCGGTGCACAAGGCATAAAACAAATCCTTTTCCGGATATACTAGACCACCCTCCTGAATCATCCACTCTGACAAAAGGTCAAACACCCGAGTCTTTAGCTCCCGAGACACGACTTCCCACAAACACTTCTCAAACTTTGCCCCTCCGTCTTCGTCATACCACCCAGTTCTTGCCCACATATTCATGACCTCGAGCAACTTTTTAGGAAGACGCGCAATAATCACACGACATTGAATACCCTCCATCGCAGAAGCAATAGCGTCCTTGACCATCTTGTCATGCTCAATGTTGGTCATCAACTCCATAATCACTTGAGCACTCATAGTCGCTTCACGCTCTCTCTCTATATAATCGCTAGACTAGCAATTAATTAAATAAAAATCAATTCAATTTTATAAAAACATAACAACATTATTATTTTTATTTTGTAGAATCTATACTATCCATTTCAATGTCTAGACTAGCAACCTCTTTATTTAACAATGATTTGCTATTTATGAATTTTTTCTCATCAAGCAACATTTTTATTGTAACAATGACAACCACTTGCTCTACTACTACCGAAAATAACGCAATATCTATTTGTGTTATGCTAATTAATAATGTAAAAATACGCCTAATATTATTTATTAAAAACATAGTATTTGCGTAAAAATATAATTGTGCTTTACTAAAGTCAGCTATTTCTTTTTTATCTGGATTATAAACATTCATATATAATATTGGGTCTCCAAATTCTTGAATAATAACTCTAATTATATCATTTACAAATATTAATGTTAATAAACTATAATATTTTGGCATAGTATTAATTTGTACGCTTATAAATATAAAATCATCATTTGGTCCAAAACGAAAATATGTAGATTGTGTAGTAAAATCTGTTATATAAAATCCTATAAATACTACCAAACAAGTGTTTAAAAAAAGACATAGCCTAACTTTATTTAATTGATTCATTAGACTTGTTATAAAATTTTTTCAGCTACTAATATTAAGTTTAAAATTTTAAATCGTTTCTTATAATAATAATAATAATAATAATAATAATAATAATAATAATAATAATAAAAATAAAATAAAAAAAGTTGATAATTCGAATGATTAAGCTATTTACCATGCCAGTCATGAGAGCTAGGAGGAGGAATGCGACGAACCATTGAGCGCATTCTTGTCCTACAATGGCAATCGCACCATTCTCGTTCATCCATTCGACGCCAAGTGTTAACTTGGCACCAATATTTATAGTCTTCAGCTGAAAGAGTGTTTAGAGCACTTTCTTGTGCTTTTGACATAGTTCTAGCATCTAAGTCTGGGTCATATTCATAAGACAACGGTTTATCTCTTTGATGTCTTGGACAACAGTCACAACGTGCTAATGCAGCAAACTGTTTTTTTTTTGTTTCGGTGCTTTGCTCATCCATATATACAGGTCCTCTACAACATGGGCAACTAATTAGCCCACATAATGACCCTTTAAGGGATGCAGTAGTCCATTGTTGTAAACATGCTTTATGAAATATGTGACCACACGCTGTAATAAGTCTTCGCTTAATTTTTCCTGAAATACAGCCATCGACTTCAATAGCTCCATCATTGTCCTCTAAACATATATTACAAGTTACTACATCATCAATCATAAAACCACAAAATGGGGGCAATAGTGTTGTCAACTTAGGCAAAGGTTTGAGTTTAGTTTCCATAGTCAGTTTCAAACTCATATTTAAGCTTTTTATATAGTTATGGTTATAAGTTTGCAATTATATATATAAAAATAAATCAATTTTTTTCATATATATATATATATATATATATTATGGGTGGTTATAAGTTATAAGTTAATATATGTTAAAAAATAAATAACATCTTCATAACTCAGATTAATATTAAAAACATTTCTATAAATTTTATAGTCGTATGGTAATTCGATAATAGTTGCACATTTATTTATAAAAGTAATACAGCATATTCCGTCTATTTTTTTACTAAAATTCAGTTTTGTTGTTATTATTGGTATGTTTGTTGTTTCATCAAGTGCAACTATTAATTCACTAATAGATGCTGGTTTTTTAATTGTGCATTGACCTAAATAATTCGACGTTAATATATTAAGATTATAATTTTCTATATTACTAATACTATTTGCAATAAAATTTATATATATTTCCTTTACTTCATAACTATTTATTTTATTATTGTTGTAATCAATTACTAAGTTATGCGCAAAATCATATACATAACTAAAATTATTATTATTATTATTACTAATTGAAGCAACATATGCTACGCACCCAGAAGAATAACAATAAATAGGTTTGTTGGCTATATTAGCTATTTTATTATTTTGTAAATATCCATAATAATACCAAAATCCAGAAAATCCTCCCCCTCTAATATATACACAATCGCCATTATTAGTATTAGTATTAGTATTAGTATAAAATAAAGCACCAAGTAAAATTAAGATGGTTGCTAAAATATGCTTTAGTGTCATTTAAAATATAAATAGTATTTACTATTTAAGTATTATTTAATATTTATTTTCTCCAATAAGCTATTATTATATATTAAATTACCAGAAGGTTTATATGTTTTAATATCTTTATAATCCTTGGTACTAGCATTCGCATTAGTTTTAATACTTTTATTATTAGAAAATAGCATATGTTCGCTATTTACTGCTTGAGTATTTGCATTACTAGCACTGTTAGCACTATTTTCTTCATTTATAATATTACCATTTTCATCAATAGAGTTTCCGGTTCTTTTCTTTATTTCACTTCTAACATAAGTAGGAACCCAATGTTTCCAGCTTATAAATAGCAAATTTGGGTGTGTATATCTTACAATAAATCCATTGTCTCTCAATTTTTCAATAACATAGGCAGTACAATCTCTATGGTCATATTTAGGAACCCCTAAAATCATTTCGGGCATAACATACCAACAGCAGTTTTCATTTAACATATTTTTGGATATATATTTAATTTTATTATGTATTCTTAACAATATATTATTATAATTTTTTAAGACATTCAAGTCTTGTTGCTGTTTTTTGCTATATAATTCGTCAATATTTAGTTTTAAAGAAGAGTCTTCGCTGTCTATTTTATTTGAAAAATTATAAAAAATATCATTAGACATACTTATTTTTTTAAATTATAATAATATTAAAAAATAAGTAATTAAGCTCATTTTATATTTATTTTATTCTTATTTTTAGAACTATAAGTATAAAGTTATATAAAAATATATAAAGTTATATATAAAAATAAATAAATAATAATGACAATTAAACACTTAATTTTGGCGGGTGGTGGCCCTATTGGATTTGTTGAATATGGTGCTTTAAAATATTTAGCAACCACTAATATTGTTAATTATAATAATATAGAATCTATATATGCTGTGTCTATTGGTGCATTTATAGGTTTTATATATATTTTAAAATTGGACTGGTTATGGCTTGATGATTTTTTAATTAAAAGACCTTGGAACAAATTAGTTCGTTTTTCTTATACAAATTTACTATATGAAAAAGGTATAATAACAAGAGCTCTTGTAGTCAATGCATTAGAGCCACTATTTTTAACAAAAAATATACCTTTAACTATAACACTATTAGAGTTTTATAATTTAACAAAAATAGAGTTTAATATATATGCTTGTAATTTTACGAGCTTACGACAAAAAAAATTTAATCATATTACTACGCCTAGTATAATGTTAGTGGATGCTTTATATGTATCGTTAGCAGTTCCATTAATATTTGCGCCACTAATTATTGATGATTGCTTTTACTTAGATGGAGCTATTATTAATGGTTGTCCTATAAATAATTGTATTGCTGAAAAACAATGTGATCATAGTGAAATTTTATGCTTTATAAATGACAAAACTAACCCAATTGACTTATCTAATGTTTATCATAACACTAGTAATAGTACTAGTAACACTAGTATTAGCAACAATATTAATTTTTTTAAATATTTTTATTTACTATTTAATACTTGGTTTATGAACATATCAAACATAGAAAATGAAATAATTGTTCATATAAAAAATAGTATAAATGTAGCTTTAATTCATAATGGTGCAAATTTGAAATATTGGAATTATATTTTTAATACGGATACTGAGAGAACACATTTAATAAATTTGGGCACACTACAAGCTAAAAAGTTTATTAGCAATTTAGAATTAGAAAATGACCCTATTAGCAGTGAGCAGATACAAGTTGATACACAAGTTGATACACAAGTTGATACACAAGTTGATACACAAGTTGATACACAAGTTGATACAAAAATTTTATATGTATTAAATACTTATTTTAAGTCTGTGTCATATATATTTTATATTTATTTTATAGTTATTTTATATATATTTAATAAAAATATAAAAATATAAAAAATTATTATCATTTAATAATATTATTATTATTATTAAATGACAATAGTTAAGCATTTAGTTTTCTCAGGAGGTGGTCCTATTGGGTTTGTTGAATATGGTGCAATAAAATATTTAACTGAGAAAAATTTTCTTGACTATAAAAATATAGAATCGATTTATTCTATATCAGTTGGAGGTATTATAGGCTTAATTTATATATTGAATTACGATTGGACATGGATGGATGATTTTTTAATTAAGAGACCTTGGAACAAATTATGTAATATTTCTTATAGTTCATATATTAATATATTATATGAGAAAGGCATAATTAATAAAAAAGTAATAATTAGCGCACTAGAGCCATTATTTTTAGCTAAAAATATACCGCTAAATATTAGTCTATTAGAGTTTTATAATTTAACAAAAATAGAGTTCAATATATTTGCTTGTTGTTTGAGCAACTTAAAGCAAACCAAATTTAACTATATTACTACTCCAAATGTTGAATTAATAGATGCGTTATACATATCTTTAGCTGTTCCAATAGTTTTTGCACCATTATATGTTAATGAGGACCTTTATTTAGATGGTGGTATAATAGTTGGCTGTCCTATTAATCTATGTATTGCAGACAAAGAATGCAATAATGATGAAATTTTTTGTTTTATGAATGATAAAATGCATCCTATTGACTTATCTAACAGCTTTTATAATAAATATTTGGAAAATACTAAAGCCAATAATGTTATATCTAAAGATGCTAATTTTTTCGAATATATATTTTTTCTTATTAAAAAGTTGTTTGTTAAGATTTCAAATGTTGAAAATGATATTGTTACTTATATAAAAAATCATATTAATACAGCATTGTCGTATAATTCTATTGATATAAGCTATTGGTTTCAAGTTATGTCTTGTGAAAAAGAACGATGTCATTTAGTAAATTTAGGAAAAATACAAGCAACGAATTTTCTTAATAAATTAGAAGAAGATGCAGTAAAAGAAACTAGATGTGATGAACAAATTACTACTTTAGTTAATCAAGAAGGAGAGGCAGAGGCAGAAGCAGAAGCACAGGCAGAAGCAGAAGTACAGGCAACCATAAGCATTAGTAATCAAGAAGAAGAAGAAGGAACAAGAGAGGCAGAACCTAACACTAGCTCTTTAGCTAATCAAGAAGAAGAAGAAGAAGAAGAAGAAAGAGAGACAGACTCTAAATCTTCTTTTTAATAGTCGATTCTAAAAATTGTATTAAATTTTCCTTAGTTGGTTTAGCATCATAATCATATACTTTTCCTTTATATATTAATTTTATGGTTGGATAACCTTGTATTTTATACTTAGTTGCCATAGCACTATTTTCATCACAATCTATTTTAGTTACTGTAATTTTATAACTGTTTTCAGCATTTAATCCATTAACATAGTCTTCAAATTTCTTAATTTCTGGCATAGATTGCTTACAATAAGGGCACCATTGTGTATAAAAATATAATACTAATACATCATCACTATTATTGCCTTTTTTATTAATAAATTCTTTATTTACTTGATGTTTCTTATTTATTAAATTCTTGATAAAATATTTATATACATATAGTGCTACTAACAAAAATAGTGCTACTACAACTAATAATAGCAAGAGCTTTTTCTTGTCTTTTGCGCTATTTACAAAATCATCTTTGAATTTTACTAAATAACTATTCAAAATCTTTGAAATGTTTTTAAACATAATTATTATATATAATAAATAATTAATTATTTTATATTTAACATAATAAATAAATTATTATATTAACTAATATTATTAAGTAATACTATTTAAAAATATGATAAATACTAAAAAAAATACTAAAAATACTAAAAATACAAAAAATACTAAAAAAAAAACAAAAAAACTTATGATTTATAACACTAAAGATTACAATAGCGGAGATGGTATGTTAACAAGTATATGGGGGCCTAGTTTGTGGCATTATTTACACGTAATGAGTTTTAATTATCCAATTAAACCAACTAATTTACAAAAACAAAAATATAAACAATTATTGCTTAATTTTCAGCACACATTGCCTTGCAAATATTGCAGAATAAATCTTAAAAATAATTTTAAAAAGTTTCCATTAACAGATACTATTTTTAAAAATCGCAATAATTTTTCGCGTTATATTTTTAATTTGCATGAACAAATAAATAAAATGTTAGGAAAGAATTCGGGACTAACATATTGCGAAGTGCGTGATAATTATGAAAATTTTAGATCCCGTTGCACTATTGAAAAATCTAAACTATTTAACTATACAAAAAAGAAGGAAAAAGAAAAAGGTTGCACAACACCATTATATGGAAAGAAATCTAAATGCATAATAAATATTGTTCCTCAAGAGAAAAAATGTAAAACATTTAAAATAGATAAAAAATGCTTTAAGCATAAATAAATTAATTAAAATAAATAAAATAAATAAAATAAATAAAATAAATATATATGTTATAAATGCATAAACGTTCCCACTCAAGAAAAAAAAAGCGTATTAACTTCGCAGCGTTCTCTAAGAAAAAATTAATCAAGTTCATAAAAAATCTTACGCGAAGAACAAGTAAAAGAGTTAGAAGGTTTGGAAAACAAAAAGGAGGATGAGGAGAGATGACTGTTTAAATTATTTAAACAGGTATTATAAAAAAATAATACATACTATGAAAATATTATGATTAATCTAATTTATTAGAGTCATAATGTTTGAGAAAAAATGTATATAATAACTATTATTACTATTTAAAGATATAAATAGAAATAATATTTAGCATTAACATACTTTATTTAGGTTCCAAATGTGCTAAAGTCTGCTAGCACAGGTCTTGGTAAAAAGGCGTTATTTATACCTTGCTCATAATTTGGAACTTTCTTACACTCAAAATTGCTTTCTGGGCATCTTTGTGGTGGAGGGCACGGAGCGGTAGTTTCTTTATAAACGGTCTTTACTTTAGTATGATTGCTAGAGTCATCTACATTTTTGGTGCCTATATTTTGCGATAATAGATTACCATCTGGGTCAAATTTAAACACATCCTTCATAGATGTGTTATTATTCTTTAATGTGTTATTGTCTTTTGTTGAAACACTAGGTATTTCTTTAGTTGCAGAAATAGCTACATCACTATTTAAATATGAATTTTTTGCCATCATAGGTGTTACTTGTGGAGCAAATAGTGTTTCGGCATATTCTAACGGGTTCATAGTATTTACAGGATTTACAATTGGATTTGACGGTAAATTCATAGCGGTTTCAAAATTATTGTATATAGGCGGAACATAGCTAGAACCGAAATTGCCTTTGCTCAATAAATATAAAAATAGCTCATCATTCATATCTTGCGTTCCATTAGCCTTTCCAAATAGCCCTGAAAAGTTTATATCACCAATTGAGGCTGAGGCAGTTGCAGGCGTTGTATTTGCTGACGATTCTACTATTAGTGTAGTTTCTTTTAAAGCGATTGTTTGAAATACTCCCGATTTAATAATGTCTACATTATTAATTCTCATATTAAAACTTGATAATTTGTTATTAGATAAATCATATAAATTTCCTGAGTTTTCAAGCATTAACATATACATACCGCAAATGTCTGTAGGTGAGCTAGCCGATTTTAGTGTTGCAGTTACATCTAATATAACACTGGGCTTAACATTATATAATTGCACAGAACTATTATCTTTAGTGTATCCTATTAATGCCTTATTAGCTATAAAATAATTCTTTAAACTTGACACGATTCCTGATTTAAAGTGGTCCTTTGTAACAGTTTTAACCGGGTCCATAATTATATTTTCAACATAATAATTGTAAGCTCCATTATTTAATTTATAATAGTTATAACTAGAGTCGCTACTTTCTGGAATAATATTATTGGGGTCAATCCTGTTTGATATAAATGTTTCTTTTATATTTTGCATATTAATATACACAATTGTTGATAATATTACAATTATTAATAACATAATTATTAATAAATTTTTTTTAAAATTTAGAGCCATATTATTTTATTATAATATAAATATAATAAAATTTCTATATAATTTTAATTCTTAAAAAGAATTTCTATATAATTTTTTTTAAAATTGCGAAAACTCATTTATTTATTATTATATAAATAATATAATAAATTTGCTATATAATTTTAAATGTCAAAAGTGAAAAATTCTAAACAATGCCTCGAAAAAAAATATAATAATACTAGTGCTATTATAGAAATTGGTATAGATGAGGCAGGGCGAGGACCGCTATTTGGCAGGGTTTATAGTGCTGCTGTTATATTACCTGACAACAGTGAATTTAACTATGATTTATTGAAAGACAGCAAAAAATTTACATCTGAGAGCAAAAGAATTGACGTTGCTAACTATATACAAGCTAATGCACTATTTTGGGCAGTAGCTTATGAAGATGAAAAAATCATTGATTCTATAAATATTAGGCAAGCAACTTTAAGCGCTATGCACAAAGCAATTAAAACAATTTTAAACAGTTATTGTGAGAAAAATGGTAAATTATGCTCAAATGAAATGTGCTATTTGTTGGTAGATGGCAACGATTTTAAAGCCTTTACTTATTATTGCGAAACATCTAATATTATTAAACAATTAAATCACGTTTTGGTTGAAGGCGGAGATAATAAATATTGCTCAATTGCTGCTGCATCTATATTGGCAAAAGTAGAACACGATAAATATATTAAAGAGATGTGCGCTAATTTTCCTAAATTAGACACTTATTATGGACTTTTAAGTAATAAAGGTTATGGAACTTCTAAACATATTGAAGGAATAAAAAAATATGGAATTAGTAAATGGCATCGTGCTACATATGGATGTTGTAAAGAAGCAACAATAAATGAAGATGAAGATGGCGATTTTTATAAGAATTAGGTGTTAAATAGACTCGTGACGCAGACGCCGTGCCCAGGAAGTTTTGAATTCTTTGATTTTTTGATTGTTTTTTTGCTTCTTACTTTTTAGTTCATTATTAATAAGCAATAATTTTAGCAGTTTGTCTTGCTTAGTGCATATATTGTTAATAGCCGTTTTAATCTCATAAAGCTCTTTGCTTAATTTTTGCTTCTTTGAACTTTGCTTTTTCTTAAAGTTAGCATAGTTTTTTTCGTAATTAGCATAATTAAAATTATCTAAACTATAATCAGTGTTAAATTTAATAGGCTCTTCCTCTTTTTGGTCTTGGTCTTCATCTTCGTCTTTTTGTTCGTCTTGGTCTTCTTCTAGCTCATCATTATTATAAAAACATTCTTCGTCACTGTCATAGTCTGAGTCACAAGTTGAATAATTTTGAAACTTCTTATTGTGATTAACTAAAACACTAGATTTGTCTTCTTCGTATGGACTAAATTGAACTTCCCAAAAATTAGGGTCATCATATACGATTATGCCTTTCTTATTTTCAATAGAGCTATAGAAATTTCGAGCTCCTTGATTGTCATAATAATAATCAATTTCAATTAATGCAAAACCATAAGGGCATCTATCTTCAACATAGTATTCGGGTTCGCAGTGTTTAAATACTTGCACCTTTTTTACTTTAGCAATATTATAATATTCAAAATATTTAATAATAGTAGGAATATCTTCAACCACAACATAATCAGGAATATAGAGAGTGGTGTTAGAAAACATATTTATTTCTTATAATTAGTTGCATAAATAGTTATAAGAAATCAATTTTTTTAATTAAAATTAAAAATGCCCTTTTTTTTGAGTGTTACTTTTTATTGTTTTTTTGCTTTTCTTGTTTGTCTTTTTTTCCTATTTTTTTTTATGCTTCTTTTATTGTTTCTTTTAATGCTTCTTTTATTGTTTCTTTTATTGTGCTTTATTGTTTTAGCACCTCCTAAATGTTGCGAAACTCCTATGTTAGATTCGCTTTCTTGTGTTACTGGCGCATTTACTGGTGCAGTTTCTTGTGTTGTAACTGGTGCACTTAGTCGCGCTTTTTTTTTCATAACATTAATTTCATTAACGCTATCTGTTAATATGCTATTCAATGTTTTAAATAGTGTTATATGTAAATCTAGTAATATTATTTCAGTCTTTTTACTGAGTTCGCTAATATACTTATATGTTAAATTGCTATTTAAGCTTATAATAGCGCCCGTTTTTTTATCAAACATAAAGAGCTCTTTAACAATATTATTATATAAATTAGCACGAGAGTCAAAGTAATTCTTTGTCATTGTTTTTAAATGTGACTTGAACGCATTAAAAAATTTGAAATTAGCAAATTTGTGCTGTGACTCTGATTTATAATAATGTACTATTGCGTCTCTATTTTCTTTATTTAAAATAGTTCCTAATAGTTTGCGCTTTGTTTCTATAATTTTATTAAATGGTTCGTGCTGTTTATCTACTTCATCTATAAACATTGTGGCTTCCTTGCTTTCAGTGTCACTTGTTTCTAGTTGTATAAATTTAAAATTGTCATCTCTAAAAATCAGGCAACTTTCTCCTAAAAAATCTAATTCAAATATTTTTGAATTAGAAATGTGTCGTAAAATTTTGGGTATTTTGGCTCCTAATGTTGTATTAGTCATGTTACTTACACCTTTAGTTAAAAAGCTAACATTAAAATTAGTTGGGTCTAGTTGTTCGTCTTTGCTATCTTCAAATAATATAACAAATATTGAATAAAATATATTGTTAGACAATTGCAGTTTTTCTTTATCTTTTTCTTTACTCAAATTTGGATCTAAATCTGGATTTGTTTCTGTGCTTAATCCTGTTTCTGGGCTTAACCCTGTTTCTGGGCTTAACCCTGTTTCTGGGCTTAACCCTGTTATTGACGGTGACGCTGGGCTTAATCCACTAGCTACATTATTAGTAGTTACAATTGATGATTCAGTTTTCTTACCTAATAGTGTATTATACATATTGTAAAACACACCGCCTCCACTTTGAGTATAAGGGTTTTTATATAGCTCTATAGGAGGGAGAGGGACTGCACTTCCATAAGGCTCATATGTTTGAATAGGAGGGAGTGCTCTTCCATAAGGGTCATGTGTTTGAATAGGAAGGACTGCTCTTCTATAATGGTCTTTTGTTTGAATAGGAGGGAGAGCTCTTCTATAAGGGTCTTGTTTTTCAATAGGTTCAGGTTTTTCATAAGGCTCAGGTGTTTTATAAGGGTCATGAAAAGGATCAGGTATTCCGTAAGGGTCAATAACAGGTTCTTGAACAGGGTGTATAGTAGGGTCAAGAGGAGGTTCTTGAACAGGGTGTATAACAGGTTCTTGAACAGGTTCTTGAACAGGGACAATAACAGGTTCTTGAGCAGGTTCTTGAACAGGGTGTATAACAGGTTCGAGAGTGGGGTCACTAGTGGGGTGTATAGTAGGGTCAAGTGTAGGGTCTATAGGTGGATCCTGTCCAATAACAGGCTCTTCAGTCTTTTCTTCAATAATCAATGAATCATAAATATTGAAAGTTTGATATATACTTTTAACAATAATATAGAGTTTGATAAAGCTCAGAGAGATTATTTTGCATAACAATCTTTTTTTATTAAGTTGTGCAATATCAGAGCTCGATTTTTCTAAATTGTGTTCATCTAATATTTTTTTCAAGTCTTTTAAATCAAAAAAATACAAAACTTTATCCTTGTAATTTGTTTTAGAATTTCCTTCACTAACATCTATGTCATAGGGAATATTAATTCTATTAAAATATTTTTCAAAAATATCGCTTGTTAAAATATATAAGTCTTCACATTCATTGCATTTAGATTTACCAATTGGTATATTAGGATCACCACTTTTATAGTCTTCAAAATCCGAAACAAACGTTAATAATAAATTTGAATTATTTAAAAAAAATGTAAACTTTTCATTCACAAAACTATTAAGTTGGGCGTGTGTTTTATTTGAACTACTAAAAAAATCAACTATATTTGTTAAGAAACTCATAATATATACTTATATATTATAATATATAATATATTATTAAAATACTATATTAAAATACTATATTAAAATATATAATTGAAACAAAATAAGTTTAAAAGTAAATTATTAAATAATTGAGAGAATAAATGTCACTACAGTTAAATGTTGACTCGATTTTAAATAATATAAATAAAGCACAAAAATCGAATAAGCAAGAAACACGGAAAAATAAATTAAAGGAAAATTCAAATAAAAAGCTATGGACTATTTTTGATGAAGAATATAAAGAAAAGCCCGACTTTGAATGTGTTTATACAAAAGAAAAAGACATGCTTACAAGCGATAATATGTGTGCTAATTGTGACAGTTCGTTGTTTATTGGAGAAGATGGATTTTTAACATGTTCTAATGTGTGTTGCGGTCTTATTTTTAAAGATAATTTGGATCAAACTGCTGAATGGCGATTTTATGGTGCAGATGATAACAGTCACTCAGACCCTACACGTTGTGGAATGCCTATTAATCCGTTATTACAAGAGTCGTCTTATAGTTGCAAAGTGTTGTGTCCGGGTAAATCAAGCTATGAAATGCATAAAATCCGCAGATATACTGATTGGCAAGCTATGCCATATAAAGAAAAGTCGCGCTATGATGAATTTCAATTAATTTCAAATATATCTCAAAATTCAGGCATTCCAAAAATTATTATTGATGAAGCAATGCGCCTTCATAAAAAAATATCGGAAACAAAGACTTATCGCGGTCTTAATCGTGATGGAATTATTGCTGCATCAATTTACATTTCTTGCAGGATTAATAATTATCCGCGCACAGCCAAAGAAATAGCTGACATATTTAATTTAGACAATGCGAGTGCTACAAAAGGCTGCAAAAACGCTCTTACAATTATTAATGAAATAGAACACAATAGTAATTTAAACGAGGACATTACATCGCTAAGTCAAACAACACCGTCATCATTTATTGAGAGATTTTGCAGTAAATTGAATATCAATAATGAGCTTACAAACTTGTGTAAATTTGTTGCTTTTAAAATAGAGCAACTAAAATTAATTCCTGAAAATACACCGCATTCAATTGCTGGAGGTATTATATATTTTATATCGCAGGTTTGTAATTTAAATATTACGAAAGCATCAATCAATAATGTTAGCAAAATTAGCGAAGTTACTATTAATAAATGTTATAAGAAGCTTGAAAATTATAAGACTATTTTAATTCCTGAAATCATTTTGAAAAAATATAATTAGGGGGAGTTTTTAAGTTAGTAACTAATTAAAATTTAGTAATTAGTTTTTAAATAGTTTTTTTTATTGTTTGTAATTGTCTTAAATTTAACATAATAAATTTAACATAATAAATTTAAATATAGTTTATTATATTAATAAATATGGATTTAAAAATTCCAAAGTTAATTTTTATTATTCCTTATAGAAATCGCGAAAAGGAAAAGACGCATTATTCTATATATATGAAATACATTATGGAAGATTATGATAAAAATGATTATGAAATTTATTATAGTCATCAAACAGATAATCGGCCTTTTAATCGGGGAGCTACTAAAAATATTGGGTTTATTGCTATGAAAAACAAGTATCCGCAAGATTATAAAAATATTACATTTGTTTTTAACGATATTGATACGCTACCGGCGCTAAAGAATACTTTTAACTATATTACGACCGCAGGAACAGTTAAGCACTTTTACGGATATCAGTTTGCATTAGGTGGTATTTTCTCCATAATAGGTAGTGATTTTGAAAAATGTAATGGGTTTCCTAATAATTGGGGCTGGGGATTAGAAGATAATGCAATGTATGATAGAGTATTATTGAATGAACTAAAAGTCGATAGAACGCAGTTTTTTACTACGAATTCTAAAGATGTTATTCAAATTTATGATACTCCACATAGATTGATTAATAATAATGAACCCAACAATTATATTCACAAAAATTTGAGAGATAACTTGAATAGCATTTATGAGTTAGATTATAGTATCGAAAGCAATAATATATTACAAAGCGAAGCGACCTATAAAATAAGTTATATACCTCAAAATGAATTTATTATTAACATAGTTAATTTTAGAACACTCGTAAATCCGGCTAATGAAATCTTTTATAATCAAAATACATTTTACGACTCTGGGCTAAGACCAAATATATATGAAGACAATGTTAGACGTAGCAGATGGGGACTAACCTTTAAACACGTGTAATTAATATTACTCTTTATATTGTTTAAAAAATCAATATAAAGAACAAAGCAAAGCTTTATTCCACAGTTACAACTTTTGCCAAATTTTTGGGCTTGTCTGGATTAATGCCTTTTGCAACGGAAATTATATATGCCAATTTTTGCAATAGCACTGTAAATAAGATTTCATTATAATAATCCAATTTATTAATTAGCATACAACTATGCTCTGCTATTTGCAATTCATTTATAACATTTTGAGAATTTGTTATTACAAATAAGTTTGTTTCTCGTCCAATTATTTCATAATATGTAGATTTCATATTATTATAATTAATAATATCATTACTATCAATTAATAGCAATGTTAAATTGGTGTTGTCTAATAAGGCAAATGGACCATGCTTTAAAGAACCTGCTGAAAATCCTTCACAATGAATGTAACATACCTCTTTAATCTTTAATGAACTTTCACACGCTACTGGATATAGCTTGTGCTTACCTAATATAAATATACTGCTGTAATTTTTAAGTATTATATTGTCTCTCAAAGCCGTAAGTTTGCTATTAATAGAATTAGAAAATAGCATTTGCTTTAGCGAGTGCGAGAGAAATCTAAGACTGTTTATTTTCATATTATTATTATGATGATTATTAACAAACCACATACTTACTAAACTTAACACCACCAACATACTAGTAAAAGACTTTGTCGAGGCAACACTGATTTCTAGCCCCGCGTTTAAATATACACCACATTCAACCTCTCGCGCTAATAACGAGTCTACTTTATTAATTATTCCCATTGTTAAACAGTGCTTATTTTTGCAAATCTTTAAACAATTGAAAACATCTAGTGTTTCGCCCGATTGAGACAAAAAAATACACATCAGTGTGCTATAATTTTTTATATTTGGTAAGCAATTTTCGGTAAATTCACACGCATTTATGCATTTTACAGTTACAAACTTATTTAGCTCATTTAAATAAATCTCTCCCGCTAGCGCAGCATTATAACTTGTTCCGCAACCAATTAAGTATATATATTCTATATATGATGTTATATTAAGTATTTGGTCAAGACCCCCCAATTTTATGATATTGTTGCTAATGCGACCACCATAATTATACGCTTTTTGTATTGTTTCGGGTTGCTCGTTTATTTCTTTCAACATCCAATGCGCATATTGATTTTTAGTATTCCATATATCTTTATAATCGCTATTTTCTATGCTATAACTAATATAACTAGTGTTAGCGCTAGTTTGACTTTCACTTGTTTCTAGTTCTAAAAATGTATAATTATTATTGCTTATTTTTACTACACTATTGTCGTTTAATGCTATATAATCTTGCGCTAGTCCGTTAAACCCATTTATTTCAGAAGAGCATAATATATAATTAGTATTGCTTGCTAATAATAATGGAGAGCCACGCCGTGACACATAAAATGTGTCAATTTCCTTAGTATAAATAATTACTAATCCCCACGTCCCTTCTAACATTGAGAGAGTTTGTGAGAGACCTTCTTCAAAAGACACATTATTATTAATATAATATTCTAGCAAATTGGCTATGACTTCGCTGTCGGTTTCGCTATAAAAAGTATAATTTTTCGAAATTAAAAATTCCTTAATACTTAAAAAGTTATTGATTATTCCATTATGCACTAATATTATTTCTCCATTATTAGAAATATGAGGATGCGCATTGGCATCCGTTTTTCCTCCGTGTGTTGCCCATCGCGTATGTCCGACTGCAAATTTTGAGTATATGCTTGTCTTTAAATCGTTTTTGTTTATATTAAACTTAGTTTTCAAGAGAGTTAAACAGTCGTCTTTTGGTGTTGATGCTTTTTTTATTATGTCATAATTAGAAGTATTTTGATTATAATAGCATATGCCCATAGAGTCATAACCTCTATTTTGTATTAATTCAAGGCTATTAAAAATGTGATCTAAAGCATTGCAATTTGTTTTTGAATATATAAATGTTATTCCGCACATTTGTTATTGTATTATTAAATTAACTATAACAATTAATTTTAATATAATATTTTTTATAATATAATATTTTTTATAATATAATATTTTTTATAATAATATATTACTTTTTTTGAATTATATAAAATTTTTTTATTGCTTTTAAGCAACACTTGTGAGAGATTGGGTATATGGATTATTTTTGAAGGCACTTAATAGCGACTCGTCTAGCCTAGCATTATTATAATTTAAATCATAACCTTGCTTTCCGTTTAGTTCTCCAATAAATTCAGCTGAAGGTATAATACTTAGGCCATTGTTAGTTACTAATGGCCTATTTTGTTGGAATATGTTATCATTTCGCGCAGTGGTGGAATTATTATAATTATTAAATAGTGACATATTGCCTTGATTTGCTCGTGACTCGTAAGTCTTATTTACATTATTTTGTTGCGCATAAGCATTATTATAAAGCCGCTGACCCTGATTATTATTGCCACCTGTTCCAATATATTCTTTGTTTGTGGTGGTTCTTTGGTTATCATAATTTTGCTGACCGCTAACTTTATAGCCGTCGCCTCTATAGTTTTGCCCTTGCACATTAACATAATTCAGATCTATTTTCTCGGTTGTCATCTCTCTATTTGTTATTTTTGTCTTGTCATTAGAATTAAATAAATGACCTTGCGGAGTTAAGCCATTAACATTTCCGGTTTCGCGTAAATTACCGATTACATTTTCTTTTCGTGTAGGCCTAAATATATCTAATAGCGGTGTAATTGCTGCTTTTGCCATACCATAAACTCCTCCAAATTCTTGGCTTTGTGGTTGTGTTGTTCTATTATTATGTAGTATATTATAAGACCCATAGTCTGACGGACTAGCATAGTTGGTTCCTGTGGCGCTTGCATTAGTTAATGGAAGAGCACTTAAATTTTGGCGCTTAGATTCTTCATAGTCCGGATTTGTGTATGTTGCTTGTCCGTTTTGTGTATTTGAACCCGAACCATAATATTCGCGAGTAGTGTCAATTCTATTTTCCATCGGAATTACTTGAGTGCTTCTAATCGGCGGTGCTTGTTCGACACCTGTTGTAGTAAACCAGCGATGTGGTCCCGACTCAAATGATTTTTCTGGTAAATGTTTTTCAACAACGCCTATTTTAGTATTTGGACCTTGCATTTTAATAGGGTGTATAGCAGGACCTTGATGACCATTTAAATCAAAGGTGGTTCGTGGTTTGTTTTCGGCGCGTAAATCATCTACTGACTTAGGCATCCACGATTCACGGGCCATCATACCCGAATTAAATCCGCCACCGCCTTCTATTCCACCAGTATTTAAACCATCTGAATTTTGCGAACCATAACCCAAGTTAAGACCCGGTCCAACTCTTTGCGGTTCCCATAATGTAACATTTGACATTTTCATAGATTCATTCATCCGTGATTGAAAAAAATCACTATTATTAGGTGTTCCGTTGGGGTGGTGTGAATTTTCGTCGGGCCTAAATAATGGGGCTATTTCTGCTTTAGAAAAATTTTGACTGCCTGCGCCTTGTTTGGTGTCCATAATTGATTCGGTGTTATTTATGTCGACACTTGGACCCCTAATTTTGGCACCAAAATATGGCTGCATATTATTGTGCTTAAATTGCTGGGCTGTTGTTTGTTGGCCTGATAATAAATTCACGTTATTATATGCATTGTTACTATATGCGCTATTGTTATAAGCATTGTTATTGTTTGAGTCTCGATTTTGTAAATTAGCATTAGAAAATCCTTCGGCTTTTACACTATTACTATTAGTAGGACTTAAAAACAAATCGCGACTATATTCTATTTGTTGTTGCGCTGAATTTTTAACACCAGATTTTTTCTCTTGTTCTGATAATATAAATATACTTCCAAGTACAATTATAGGTATAGCTAGTGCCGCCATATTATTTAATATTATATAATATTAAATAATATATTATATTATAGGTTTAAACAAGTTTCTAAATAATAAAATTTATATTGTGTAATTTTATTCATTTGTAATTCTTTTCTCTCTGTCAAAATTATTCATTAGTGAATAATAATCCTTTTGCAACATTCGCGAATTTATATTATTATGAAAAGGAATACATATATTTGCTTGAGGATTTAAATGTAAATAGTTAAAATTATTTGGAACATAATATTCATCATTTTTCTGATTAAAATTATTAATCTCTCTATATACCCAAGCTGGGTGCGATACACGCGATTGCCCTGTTATTTCACTATTATTGTTGTTACTATTATTTTGACTATAAATAGGATTATTATTTAAATAATCTACATAGTTATTTTCTTTTATGCTATCTCGATTTAGTTTTCTATGTAATTTAAACAATTCACTCTCTAAATCTGTTTTGTTTGAGGACAAATTTCCTCCCCATTTTTGTATTTTTACATATGGGTCATTGAAAAAAGTGGGGCTTGCTCCATTGCCTGGAACATTCATATTATAATTGCCAACAGTTGTAGACTCTTCTAAATACTTTTGAATTCTACATGGATCGTCAAAAAATCTAGTAAAAGCCATAACTCTATAAATATATAATTAGTTTTTATTTTTTAAATAATTTTTGCAAATTATAAACTATAAACTATAAACTATAAACTATAAACTCGGAATATATTCTAATGTGTTATTATCATAAACTGTAACTCTAAATGTATCAGAATATCCTTCAACATATACAGTGTCTCCGCTATACACGTTATCACAACCTTGGCATGAAGTGCAACTTTTATTTTTAAAGCGAACCGGTAATTTTATCATACCATTTTTATCATTCATTGTATAGAAATTCCATTTATCTTTATTTGTAAATAATGGCCTACCTAACAACGGCAAAATAGTTTCTGGTCCATTTACGCGAGTTAATATTCCTATTTGTCTATAGTTTGTATTTACTGACTGAGTAGGCACATTAATAGCTAGTCTGGGTCCGTTAAAGTTTGAATTATTATAAATTCTATCGTCACGCAACGGAGCACTATAAGGGTTTAATAATACATCGTTTTCTTTATTACTATAGCCATTGCCTAAGAAAGGTGTTATATAAGAATTATAGTTTCTATTAGCGCCATTAGCGCTATAACTATTAGAATGCAAATTCGAATTTAAATTCAAATTTTTTGAATATTTAATATACATAAAATACAAAATTACAAAAATTAAAAAAGTAAAAAATAGTAATGTATAATTTTCTATACACAACATTCCAGGAGCACACTTTTTAGGCATATATATACTATATTATAAATTATAAATATATAATATAATATTATAATAGTTAATAGTAAATAGTTAATAGTATATAAAGGTTTCTTAATCAACCAACTAATCGTGTAGGTGTACTTATTGCTACAGGTGGTGTAAGATTTAAGGAGGTGCTTATTGTTCCTGGTTGTGGAGTGTTTGCTGGTTGTTCAATTGTTAATCCACGTTCAACCATTTTATCCATTATATACTTTTCACAAGGTGTAATACTATTGTCTTCTGGAGGCATATTAGTTGTTAAATTTGTTCTAGTTGCTTCGCCTTGCTCTGCAACTGTTTGTCTTAAATTAGTGTTATTTTCTTTGACTTTTAATTTAATAAATACAAGCGTAAATAATAAATATATATAAGTTATTACATAACTAAACTTCTTAAATTTAATATAAAATAATAAGAGCAATACAAAATATATGAAGATTGCTATATAATTATTATTATGTAGATTAATATATAAAATGTAATACGAATGCATTATTAACGCATAAAATATCAGCGTATATAGGTTATATTTTTTATTATGTAACTTATTATTAATAATATATATAATATTATGTGGCATTATTATTTATATAAATATTTATTATTTATATAAAATATTTATTGATTTATTGATTAATTGATTTATTATTCTTGAATATCTGATAAATTTTTTGTAGCGCTATTAAACATTCCTGTTAATTTATTTAAATCTAAGTTACCTAAAGAACTCATTGCGCTATTTAAAGCAGGTGTCATAGTTTTTAATTGTTTAATTAATTCATTTTGTTGTTTAATAAGATCTTTTGTATCTGTTGAAATTGAGTTGATTTTTTCTGAACCCATAATCTTTTCTAAATTATCATAAGCTTGTTCGACTTCTGTTGCTTTTCCTAATTGTTGCTCAACACTCTTTTTGCTTGGTGTATTAAATAAGGCAGGTGCTAATTTTTGATTATCAAAGTTTGATTGTTTTTTATTCTTAGTTGTTTTTGTGACTGTGTCTCCCTCTGTGTCTGCGTCTGTGTCTGTGTCATTTGTTTTCATTTTATTTACTATAGCATCTTCTGCTGTTGTGCTTTCTTCTGTTGCTTTTTTTGTTTCTTTTCCTGTGCTTTTTCCTTCTTTGTCGTCTTCTTCAACTCCGTCTTTTCCTTCTTCGTCTTTTCCTTCTTTGAAACCCTCTTTTAAGCCAAATAAATTCTTGGACATAGATGCAATTGTTGTTACTATAAAAGATGCACCTAAAACCAATATCATATTTTTTGTAAAGGTATACACAAGAGCAGCAGTTAAGAAAAACAACAACACAGCACTAAAATTCGATTTAGTTATATGTATATATAGCGAAAACAACGCTAATGCAGTTACAATAAATAGTATTACCTTATTATTGAGCAACTTATTATTGAGCAATTTATTATTACTAAATAATTTTCTATTATTTTTTCTCATCTTACTATTTGAATTTCTATTCTTCATGTTTATATATTATTATATAAGAATATAATTATATAATTATTATTTCTATTTATATAATTATATTCGCTATATATATATAATTATGTTTTTATATATTTTCTCTAAATAGTATTCCGCAACTCCGCGATTTTACTTTCTAAATCTGTAATTTTATCAATTAGCTCTTTCACATTTATTTTACATTGCTTTTTTTCTAAACTACTTAAATATTCGAGAACTCTTAACAATGCTTCATTTTGGCGCTCCTTTATTTGTAATTTATTTTTTAAGTCTAAATTACGCTGTTCTACAATTTTTAAAAGGTCTTTTTTATAACTTGTATCTTTTTGCGGTATAAATTGCTTTAATTTTTTATATTGTTCAATAGCACTTTTTTCATAATCATCAGACTCTGCTAATAGTGAGCCAACGTTTTTATCATACTTAGCAATAGAATCTCCAAAACTAAGAGCCATATAAATTATATATAGATGATTTTTTTATTACAAAAATATAGCTAAAATAATAAATTACTAAAAATTACAAATAAAATAAAAATAAAATAAAAATAAAAATAAAAATAAATTAATAACATTTATTAAAATTATATAAAAATATAGACATATATTATTTAGAATGAATAAGAATTGCGTAGAGCCTCTATTACAAGAAGACGTTAATCGTTATGTTATGTTTCCAATTAAGGACCAAGACATCTGGAAAATGTATAAAAAACAAGAAGATTTGTTTTGGAGAGCAGAAGAAATTGACCTTTCAAAAGACAATAAAGATTGGGAGACGTTAAATGATGACGAAAAACATTTTATATCTATGATTTTAGCATTTTTCGCTGCAAGTGACGGAATTGTCTTAGAAAATTTAGGATTGCGTTTTATGGGCGAAGTTCAATTAAGTGAGGCGCGCGCATTTTATGGCCTGCAAATTGCTATGGAAAATATTCACTCTATTACGTATTCCACATTAATCGATACATACATTAAAGATAAAGAGCAAAAGCACAAATTATTTAATGCGCTAAATGAATATGACTGCATTAAGAAGAAAGGTCAATGGGCTATAAAGTGGATTAATGATAAGAAATCCAATTTTGCTACTCGCCTTGTTGCGTTTGCTTGCATTGAAGGTATTTTCTTTTCTGGTGCATTTTGCGCTATTTATTGGTTGAAAAAGCGCGGACTAATGCCCGGATTAACATTTTCAAATGAGCTAATTTCGCGCGATGAGGCATTACATACCGAATTTGCGGTATTATTACATAGCAAATTAGAAAAGCCACTTAAAAAGCAAAAGATTCACGAAATCATTAGCGAAGCTGTAGCTATTGAGCTCGAATTTATTAACGATTCGCTTCCGTGCAGATTAATTGGTATGAATCAAGTATTAATGAAACAATATATTGAATTTGTTGCTGACCGGTTAAGTGTTCAATTAGGAGGTGACAAAATTTATGAAAGCAAAAATCCGTTTGATTGGATGGAAAACATTAGCATTGAAACAAAAACCAACTTTTTCGAAGACCGCGTAAGTGAGTATTCGCTTACAACAAAAAACTCTGAAATAAACACTTTCGAATTTGGCGATGACTTTTAATTTTTTGTTTTTTTCTTTATATTGTTTTTATTATATGTTTTTTGCTCCTGAACGTTCAGGACCAGAAAACAAAATTGTATATGGGCAAAGTGTATATATTTTTGCAACCGTTAGAACAGTCGCAAAATATATTAGAATACAACTAGTAATTAATTTACTAAAACATAATAGGCATTATTAATTAAAGTATTATTTTTGATTGCTCTGCTCATTTTAGCTGGAGAGAAATCTTCGTGAATTGCTGCTTTTGCTATTGTAGTCCAATTATTTAATATATTTTTGGTGCTAGCGTCTATTTTTTGAACTTTTTTACTACTAGTCGCAATTTGGTCATCTCTAGCTTCCTGATAATAGTCATTTTTTAAACTAATACCGTAATAACCCTCAAATGTAGCATTTATATTATGTAGGCGGATCGGCCCACCGAGAATATATTGACAATTTTTTAAATAATTTTTAACATCTTTGTCCTCATTATTATTGATTAATAAACTATTATTCTTTTTATAATTTATGAATTCTTCTACAATTTTATTAGTTGAAGCACGACCTTCGGGAGAGAAAATGCAACTTTCAAAAATAAAATTTTCTACTTCATTTGAACTACTGCCTTTTTTATATATAATGTCTTTTAGCTTTATTCCTTTAAATCCGTGAACAACATGATTCTTATTTTGACCACTAATGCGACATGCTAAAAATCGTGTTCTCATATATGTATTAAACATGCTAAATACGAGTTTTGAGGGTTTCTCTCTATTATAAATACGAAATTGTCCTACAATTGTTGTTGAAGCTACATCTACATCTTTATGAAGAAAACAACACTCATCAATAAATTTATCAAACTTATTTTTAAGTTCAACACTTATTATATTGGTTTCATCATTATTTACATTAACTATTTCATCGTTATTTATATTGCTGGTTTCATTAACATTTTCATAATTATTTGTAATAGATGCAAGAAGTTGCTCTAATTTTTCATTTTTTTCTATATATTCATTATTAAGGACCTTCAATTTTTCATTTTCATCACTTAATTGCTCTAATGTTGCTTTATATTTTTGATTTTCTTCTACTAAAATATTAAATTTTTCAATACTATATGATTTTTCAGAAATAATATTTTTAATATATCTCGAGAGACAAGGAATTGTAAAGTTGGTTTCATCATATGCTAATATTTCGTTTTTATTTTTTCCATCAACTTCAATAGTTCGTAAATGTTTTCTAATTTTAGAGCTTGTTTTAATTGCATTCTCAATTTCTTGTCTATTATGAACTTTAAAAGCATCGCGAAGAATAAAATTATCATAAGTTTTATGATGGTATTGCAGTCGCACAGAGAGATTATTGCTATGTCCAAATTTTATTAGTTTCTCTCCTTCAGCGTTTGAATTATCAATAGTTCCAAAATAAATACATTCACAATTTACAGGAAATTGTGAAACTAGAGTTTTTTCAATTGCTTTTAATTTATCTTGAATAGCATTTGTAATAAGATTATCTTTTATTAGTAATTTATTTTTCATTTCTAATGCTTCTTCTTCTAATACTTCATTGATTAATTCTTCTAACTTAATATAGTATTCGTGTATTTCATCTGCTTTTTTTGTTTGTGCCTTTAAACATAATGATTTAAAGGTCTTAATATTTAAAAAAAATTTTTGAATATTGTGACCACCACTGCCTGTGTTTTTTGCTCCCGTACGTGCGGTAGCAAAACTATCATTAACATCACTATATTTATAATCTTTGTTAATTATAAAATTATTTTTTAAACAGCTAGTTGCATTAAATTTTCTATTAAATCCTAACCACTTCCAAATATAATCTATATCTACAATAAAATCTGCTGTTTTATCATAATTTAAATAAGTATAAAAACTAGCTATAAACAATTGTTGCTCCATTTCTGTAAAGTTAGCTTTTACTTTTTCTAATAATTTATTATTATTGTTAGCATTAAGCTTGGTAATAGGGTTATTTGTTATTAAATTAACAATGTCGAGAGAAGTCATATTTATACTATAATAATGTAATTAGTCTTTAAATCGTTGTTGTTGTTTATATAATTTAGAAACAAGATTATAGAAGCAACGCCTTACCATTTAGTTTTGCGCACATTTATTTTGGGGCCTTTCTTTTTATCTCTCGAATTAGGGTCATACATCTCTTCGTCGTCATCGGAGTCCATATTTTTACTGATTTCCCAGAATTCTTTTGAGCCGAGTTTGAATGTTTTATGATGTTCTGCCTTATACCAATAAATTTGGTCGTGTAATTTATTCGATTTGGCGTTATTATTGATGACTAAACACTCATAATTTTCTGTGCATTGGTCCATTACCTGACAAAAACTCTCAAAGGTTGGAAACATACCTGCATAGTTTTCATAAATACGCCGCCTATTTGCTATATATGGTTCGCGCAATATAAAAACGTAGTCGATATTCGTGCGCAAATTTGGAGGAATACCTAAAGGATATTGCATGGTGATGACCAACATCACCTTCCAGTGCCGACCATTCATAAATAGGAGACGCATCATCTTATCTTTTGTCCAGCTTCCATCATATAAGCAATCATCTAATATAACAAATGCTCGTGGGTCAATATTCGATTTTTTATAGACTTCGACTTCTTTTTTTATCTGCTTCATTACCGTCTTCTGTCTTTTCAAAATATTTTCAATAATGGCAGTATTGTATTCATCGTGAATAAATAGTTTAGGAACATGCTCAGCATAAAAACCGTTACCTGCTTCTGTTCCGCTGATTACTGTCCCTATTGGAATATCTTGATGATAATATAGCAAATCTCGCACTAAATAAGTTTTACCGGTATCACGACGTCCTATTAACACAATAACGGGTCCTTTATTTTCATCTGGCCTAAAACTTATAGATTTAATGTCAAATTTTTTTAATTCTAATGTCATTACTAAACAACTTTATATTTATTAGCTATATTTAATAGTTTGCCATTTAAACTTAATAATTTGCTATTTAAACTTAATAATCTACCATTAAAACTATATTTAATATATTTATTTGTGTTATAAATTAAAAAAATAAGTATTTGTTATTTATTAAATGGAATTAAACTATAGGAAAAATAACAATAAACAGCTTTTTGAGAACTTTAATAATAGTGATTTTTTAGATATAGAGAATTCGCAAAATTATTTTCCATTATATAATACTTTTTTTAGCTTAAATAGCTCTAATTATAATGCTATAAATTTGAATAATAAGTATAAATTAGAACTAATTTTAAAAAAAATAAATTACAATAAATTTTTAGCAACAATTACAGATATATGCAATAACAAATTTAACAAAGAAGTATTTGTAAAATATAGTCCTCTTGTTGACCCTGTTAAATATATGATAGGAAAATATGAAAATAACTATAATATTTTAGAATTACCTAAATTCATAGATGAATTTAACTCCGAATCCGAATATAGCGCTACTTATAAAAAAATATTAGACCCAAATAATTCAGCATATATTGATGGATTTTTTTCATTTTTATCAAGCTGTTTATTAAATAGCTATAATTTTTATAACGGTTTAGACTATTATGGTGCTTTTTTAGGAGTAAAAAACAAATTTAGATATAATGTTACAGAAGATTTAGAATATTTAGATGAGTCGGACTATTTTCATAAACACAAAAACAGTTTATTCATTTTTGATGATAATGAAAAAATAGCCAATTTATTTAACAATACTAAGAAAAATAAGAAACCTTTAGTGCTAGACACTGGGATTTGTGATGATTTAGATTTAGCTATTAGCGATTTAACTATTAGCGATGAACTTAGCATACAAGAAACACACAATACTAATTTAGAGCTAACATTAACATATGAAAACCTAGATATTTTAGAAAATAATGAACAAGTAAATACTAATGCTAGTAGCAAGACAAATACAGGAATTGATACTACAAATAGTTCAGAAACATGCTCTTCAAGGTCTTCAAATACTGATTTAACTAATTCGGAAAATGGTGGTTCAGACGACGATGATGATAACAATGACGATGACGAAAGTAGTGAATCGAGCTTTAATAGTGAGGAAATATTTTGCACAATAGATAAAATACCTGTTGAAATGATAATATTAGAATGTTGCGAAAATACATTAGATGATTATATAGTAAATAATAAAATAAAAGACAGTGAATGGGAGTCAATAATATTACAAATATTATTTACATTAATTACATATCAAAAAGTGTTCGAGTTTACGCATAATGATTTGCATACAAACAATATTGTATATGTATCTACACCTAAAAAATTTTTATATTATAAATATAACAACGCACACTATAAAGTCCCTACTTTTGGTAAAATATACAAAATAATAGATTTTGGAAGAGCCATTTACAAATTCAAAAATAAATTTATATGCAGTGATAGCTATTCTGAGTCGGGTGACGCAACCACTCAATATAACTGTGAGCCTTATTTAAATAAGGCTAAACCTATTATTGGCCCAAATACTAGCTTCGATTTATGCAGACTTGGCTGCAGTTTATTTGACTATTTTATCGACGACTTAGATGACATTAAAAAATTAAAATCGCCTATTAAAAAGATTATAATAGAATGGGTTTTTGACGATAATAATAAAAATATACTCTATAAAAATAACGGAACAGAGAGATATCCCGACTTTAAATTATATAAAATGATTGCGCGTTCAGTTCATAGGCATACACCGCAAAAAGTATTGCTTAAACCCACCTTCGAGGCTTATAAAATAGCAAAGAAAAATATTAATAATGTTCAAGAAATATTTAATATTGATAATTTACCCGTATTAGCGTGAAACCTTGCTAGGGGTTATAACTTAATACTAACGCTTTTCTCTTTATATTATGTTTATATATTATATAACACGTCGCTATAATATATAAAAAAAGGACTTAAAAAGGCGAGCTAAAAGTCAGGGCTATTTGTAAAAGCGGATAGCGATTCTTTAGAGCCACCCATCATATGAGAAAACTTGAATTTTTCTAATAAGAACATAGTAATAGCTCCAGCTAAAAATACCACCAAACCGTCTTTAGTTATTAATTTTACCGACCTATCATCCTTTGTTATGTATTTTGTATCTATAATCTTAAATATCACATACATAATACTTATTGATAATGTAGGCACTATAAAATTCATTTATTTTATAAATATAAATGAATTTTATAAATATAACGAATTAAATACAGAAATTTTTTTATTTTTGCAAAGCTTTTTCTAAAAGCTTTATTTTTGGAAAGCTTTTCTTAAAAGCTTTATTTTAACTCTTCTATATCTAAAACTATACTTTCACTATCACTTATTTCAGTATTTAAATCTAATATATCTAAATCTAATTTATCCGGGTCTTCGTTCAAATTTTGGACATCGAGCTCAAATTGAGATTTTTCTGGCTTACCAATTTTAAGCTTATAATTATTGTCTGTGTCTGTTTCTGGCTCTGTTTCTGTTTCCGAATCTGAGCCTAATGCATTATCAGTAATAGTGGTCGAAATGCTGTCTAACTTTTTAATAGTGCTATGCGCCTCTAATACATTAACATCATTCAAATCCTTATTTGCATTTAAAATAGTATTTTTTAAATTAGCCTTGCTCTCTTCTTTCAGTTTATTTGCTGTTTCTTGCTTAATTCTCTCTAACTCTTTCTTTTCTTTTGCTTTCTTGTTTTTTTCTAGCGCCTCTTTATCAGTTATTACTTCCTTTTTCTCCTCTACTTCAACATCTGTTTCTAGCGTCTCATCTAAATACATTTGCAATATATGTTCAATCGGTATGCTCTCTCTTATTGTATTCAATATACACTCCTTAATCAATAATTCTAGTTCTCTATTGTTTTTTTGAACTTGCAAGGGCTTTATATTCTTTTCAAATAAATATATATTTACATAGACCTTTCGCGCAACATTTATATACGTCTTGTGTATAAATTTATGAAGGTCTGGTATGTCAATATTTATTTTTTTCTGCTTTAAACCCACGCGAGTAGAGGTTAGCGACTTCAATTGTGTAATATGAACACACGTTATTAAATCTTCTAAATAATTGCACGCGCTCGAGGTAATTATACGCTGTTTCTCATTTTCAACAATCTCTGCACTCCATTTTGGAATATTGTTTAAAAAATTTTGAAATGTCATTAAATATTTCGTTTCTTCGCTGTTTTCTAAACATACATCATAGGCTTCTGTAAATATTGACCTTAGACCCTCGATTATACATGGCGTTAGCGTATTTGTTAATCGCGCACACCACTCATTTTTAGATTCGATTATTGTTGAAAGATTAAAATCATCCATTTTTATAATTTAAAAATTTATTTTAAATTATTTATTTTAACTAAAATAACTAAAATAAATAGCTAATTAGAAATTAGAATTTAATGCTGAAAAATCTATGACTACTGCATTGCTATAAAAATATAAAATTATGTATATTAAATATTCCTCTACACGTATTTCTCTCTTGTATATATTGAAAAAAAACAAAAATTTGTAATAATCCGTCTTAAAATTAGACTTAGCTGTAAAATAATCTAACATATTATTTGCACTTAAGCCTTTATTATATATTAATGAGCTGTGCTCCAACAATAACACATTTTTCTTATAATCATTAGCACTAGCGTTCTCATTATCTTTGTCACAATCATTTTTTAATGTTTCTAGCTTATTATCTAAATTTTTTATAATTAATGAGAGCTTATTATTGATTTTATTGCTATTGCTATTGCTATTATATTTGAATGATTTATTAATAATATCCATATTTCTGTCATTACAATATATTTCGCTAAATCTTGATAATATTGGTTTTATTATTTTAGACTTATTTGCAGTTACTATAAAAAATTTTGTATGATTATATATTTCTATTGACCGGCGCAATGCCGACTGAGCATCAAGCGTTAAACTGTCGGCATTTAATAAAATTATTGACTTGAAATTAGTAATATTTTTATGAGTAATTGTATTAGCAAAAAAACGCAAATTCTCTCTAATAAATTTAATATTGCCTTTGCCCAAACTACAATTTAAAATTAGTGTGTTATTTTCTATATTTTCATTTGTCTTGTATATATAAATTAACAATTGCTCAAGTAATGTTTTCTTACCTACTAAATTGTTGCCATATAATAATAAATTAGGTAAACTATCATTATCATATAAATCTCTCAATTTTTGTAACATTATTTAAATAATTAAAAAAATATTTAAATCAAAATATACTATTTAACATATATATTATTTAACATATATACGGCTATTTAACATGTACATATATATGCTCAATCTAGTTTTCTTAGTATGCAACTTTTTAAATCTCTCAAATTATTTATTAACTAGCAATAATAATAAAATAATTCGAGTTATTACTAAAGAATTGCATAGCAATAATAACAATAACATTATTATTAATTATGAAAGTCGCATTAAATCAAGAGAGCGCATTATAAAAAAAATACAAAAGTATAAAGTTCCTTACGATATATACGGACTAAGAATCATTTATAATGATAGTAGCAATATTTATAATAGTCAATATGCATATACTATACAAAATATATTAACATCTAATTTTAATACACTAGATTTTCTATATGATGATTATATTGCTAATCCAAAAAGTAATAATTATCAAAGTATACATTTATATGTACTAACAAATATATTAATTGAAATTCAAATAAGAAATAGCTTTATGCATAATGTTGCTACAAATGGAACCGCGTCCAATTATTATTGATGTTAAAAACAATAAAAAATAATAAAATAATAAATAATAAAAATTAAATTAATTAAATTAAACAATTAACGAAACAATTAATATATTATTACAAATATTATTATAAATAAATAATGATAATTTTATTTAGAATAATTTTTATTTATGAGTGAAGCTATTCTTTTGGAAAGTGTTCCACAATATCCCGATTTTGATATAAATGGAACAGTTAAAACCGCCACTGAGTTAGGTTTACAAATAAATGATTTCGTTACCTATTCTCAAGATGCACAAAATAAATTAAATTGCAGTATTGTCGACGATAGCACAGGAACTGTAAGAAGGTTTAAACTTATAAAGTTAGAACAACCATATAATAGTGAAGCTATTAACTATGGAGCATCTTGGTATAAATTAGATTCCTCTTCCAAAAATATTTTAGAAGATTCGTTAAGCTACGATTATAAATCTTATTATGACATTTCAAATGGAAATTCGCTCGTATATCCATATTTATTTGAAGTTTTTACAGAATTTTCATTAAGAAATGCGGTTAATTTACATAGTTTACCATACGGAAGTCAAGGTGGCAGTTGGAGCTATAATCATACAAACGGAATATTAGCATTTAGCGCCTTTAACAATTTAGCAGCGCAAAATTTATATAATGGGATTTATGTAATAAATGACACTAATAAACCCGTATTAAATGTCTACAAATATATTGGCAGAAAAAGCATTTCTAATTTGACAAATCAAATCACTTCTATTGTCGGCTCATACAATAATACTTTAGAACTGCTATTAACATACATTAGCAACCAAACGCGAAGCATTTATAGATTAGAAGAGCTTATTACCAATAATTCTGTGTCTGTTATAAATAATATTAATAAATCACTATTTAGCTCTAATACTTTTTTAACATCAACAAGCATAACGCAAGATTTAAGCGCGTCACTATTTAGCACAATTAATGTAAGTAATAATAGAGCAGTTATTGTTGATGTTAATTTTTCATTATATTGTTGTAGCGCTTATAATGAGCGAATAACTATTGAATTATGGAGAGATGCAAGCATGATTATGCAAAGCAGAAACCTAGGTTCTGTTAATGCAACAGGAGGCATAACAATCCCTTATAGTTTAACATATTTAGATGAAAATTTGAGCGCAGGTCTCAAAAAATACTATATAAAATATAAATTAGAAAATAATGCTGGCTCTCACGAACAAGGTATTATAAATGTTAAAACTGCTGAAATTGCTGGTTCAAGTAATATTATATTGCGAGATATTGCAAACATAGCTAAGTATTCCAATAAAGCACTATTTGAAACCTCCAATTTTACAACAACCACGTCCGCTATGCAAGACTTGAGCGCAAGCCTTTATAATACTATTGATGTATTTGATAGCAACGTACAAGTTAATATTAATCTTAATTTATATTGCTGTTATGGGTTTAACGAACGAATAACTATTGAAGTGTGGAGAGATGCAAGCATGATTTCGCAAAGCAACGAATTAGGAACAATAAATGCAACCGGAGGCTTAACCATACCATACTATTTCAATTATTTAGATAAAAATTTGGCAAATGGACCCAAAAAATATTACTTAAAATATAAATTGGAAAATAATCTGCATAATCAAGAGCAAGGTATTATTAATCTTAATACTCCTAATTCGAGCGGTTCAGGAAATATAGTGTTGGCAAATGTGTCGAATGCTACTTCTAATTCATTAAATATAAGTGTGGGCGATTCATTATCGCTCATTAATATTAATACTACTGTAATAACAACCGAAAACAATAGCTTTACAACCAATACAAATTTATTACAAGATTTAAGTGCGTCGTTATATAATACTATTGATATTTATAATAATAGCCCCGTTTTAGTAGATGTACATTTTACTTTATTATGTTGTTACTCTTTTGAAGAGCGAATAACTATTGAACTGTGGAGAGATTTAGTCTTAATCTCTCGAAATTCAAATATAGGGACTGCTAATGCAACAGGTGGGTTTAGAAGCAATTATAGATTGTCCTTTGTAGATGAAAATACTAGCAATGGCACAAATAAATATTATATAAAATATAAATTAGAAAATAATGTTAGCGCACAAGAGCAAGGTATTACAAATATTAATATAACTTTATTGTCTGGTTCTTCAAATATATTATTGAGAAAATTATAAAAAAACTTTTAGAAAAACTTTTAGGAAAACTTTTAGGAAAACTTTTAGGAATATTTTTAATTCAATTAATTTAGTTATTTAATTCAATTAATTTAGTTAATTAATTAATTAATTTAGTTATTTAATTCAATTAATTTAGTTAATTAATTTAATTAATTTAATTTAGTTATAATTTAAAAATAAAAATGTTTTTTAATTATATAAAAACAGTTTGAATGCCGGACCTCATTTTCAATCGCCCGACCGACAATTATGTGTATTCCGGTTCTAAAGTACGCGCAGGAGACAACAGCACTACATTAACTCTTGCATCAAGATATAATGAATCAGTTATTGATTTATGCGCTAATAGCAACATTGATATTAGCGCCAGCACCCTCTTTCTTAACGGCCAAATTATAAGTGAAGGCGGTATTCAAGTCGGTTCAGGAATACACGGTGGTAGAATTACTAAATCTAGCAATGCTTATGAAATTGTTATTGACCCGTTTGGTGTTGATGGTTCAAATAGCACTACACAAGATGCCTCAGGCAGTGTTGTGATTATGGGTGATTTAATTGTTCGTGGTAATACTACAACCGTTTACTCTACCAATGTTGACATTAGTGATGTATTATTAACTCTTGCGTCTGGTTCAACATTTACATCAATCACCGATCAGGATAAAGCCGGTATTCAGTTAGGTAATGGATATGCTAACTTTGTATATAACAAAACTGCGGATAGATGGACTACAAGTGTTGGTCTAACTATTAGCGGTGGTTTAACAGTTACAGAAGCAGTAAGTAATGACAATAAAATAACTGGCTATGCTGGTATTGATTATTCAGGAAATGTACTAGCATTAACTAATGCTTCACAGCTCCCTGTTACATGGAGCACATTTGCTTTAAAAACATCGTCATCATCAGGCGGTCTTCCAGCTAGCATTGGTGATGTAAGCAATTCGTGGGTTGATGCAACTGGTTATGTTCTTTCAAAAACAGTAATAAATGCTAATTCATTCATTAAAATAGAATTTAAAGTTAACTATACTGCTTCACCGGAAGCGGACCAAACTTTAAGTTTCCGAGTATTAAAGAGTATAACTGGTATTGACGGCAGCTATAATACAACTGTATTTTCTGATATAAGTTTAGGTTCAAATATGGGAGTTACATTTAACAATGTGTATTATGGCACATTCATAGATAATCTTGCAAATGCCTTCGATGCGACCACTGTCCCTGTATCTTATAAACTACAGCTTAGAAGAGATTGCCCTAACTATGATACCATTTCAACACACTATGGTATTCAAGCGTCATCCGGTAATTACATTTCATTGCAAGAACTTTTCAGACCTATGCCACCCTAAAAACATTTATAAAAATAACATATTAATAAAACATTATTAATAATAACATATTTGTATTAATATATATATAAAAAATATATATTAATATTATAATAGTTTATGAGTTCAAACAATATTGGTTCAATATATGCTACAACTATTTCATCTGAAAAATATATTATTATTGCTAGCCAAAATATAGAATTAAGTGGAAATATTATTATTAATAATAATTTACAAGCTATTGGTAATGTAAAAATTAACGGAAATTTAGACGCATCTAATGTATATACTAAGAATCAAGTATATAGTAAACCAGAAATAGATAACTCATTTACTAATGTATATACTAAAAATCAAGTATATAGTAAACCAGAAATAGATAACTCATTTACTAATGTATATACTAAGAATCAAGTATATAGTAAAAGTCAAATAGATGCTTCGCTTTCAAATGTATATACTAATTCATTAGATGTATGTGGTAATGTAACATTTAGGGGATCCACTTTATACGTTCCTTCATCATTTACAATTGATCCTTTTGGTTACGAAGTTAATACAGGAACAGTAGTAATTAATGGTAATTTAGTAGTCCAAGGAGAAACAACAACCATTAATTCAAGTGTTGTAGATATTAGCGATAAAATATTAGTGTTGGCTTCTAATGCGTCAAATTCACTTCATGCAGATGGTGCTGGTTTTGAAATATCCGGAGCAAAAGTAAATTTGCTATATAATAATTCAAGCAATACATTTAGATCATCTATAGGAATGAGTATTTCAGGAAATGTAGTTCCAGTAAGTAATGGTGTTGGAAGTTTAGGTGAAACCGGAAAAATATGGGATATTGCTTATATTCGTGAATTAAACGTAACTAATTTTACTAATTCTATTGATGGTGCTAAAATCGCTAATGGAACAATTAGTTCTACTCAAATAGAAAATGGTTCTATTTTAACAGTGGATATAAGTGATCATGCTATTACACACGCAAAGCTATCCAGTGATTGTATTCAATCACATAATATAGTAGATGGAACTATTATGGATGTGGACATATCAGCTAATGCAGCAATAGCATTTAGTAAAATAAATGCATCACTTGCTATTACAGACACACATATATCAGCTACTGCAGCTATTAGTGGTTCTAAAATCGCTAATACTACTATTACTGCTACACAAATTGCTAATGCTACTATTACTGCTACACAAATTGCTAATACTACTATTACTGGTACACAAATTGCTAATGCATCAATCACGTCTGATAAAATAAATCAGACCAACAATTGGACTTTTTCACAATTAACAAGTACTACTGCTAACATACGTGATGTAAGTGCTACTAATATTGAGGTTAGTGGAAACATAGTACCTTTACTTAGCATAACCTCTAATTTAGGTTCTTCATTAAAGAGGTGGAGCAAAATTTTTGCAAACGATTTAAGCATTAATACAATCAACGGTCAATCATATAGTGGTGGCTCTTCTATTGTTCTCACATCAGTTGCAAGTAATATAATTCCTTCAGGCACCAATACTTATAATTTAGGTAGCACTACTCAATTCTGGAAAAATGCATATATTAATGATATATGTGGTGGTAATATATATTCCAAAACAGAAGTTGATAGTTCTTTATTAACTATATTAAATACCAATCATTATACAAAACAATATGGTAATAATTTATGGAACCAAATAGGAGGAAATCTTAGCTTTTCTACTACTAATGCTTTATTTGGTATTTCAAATAACGGAAGAGTTGTTGGATTAACTGTTCCTGCTTTCAATTCAAATATAGGTAGACTTTATGTTTATGAAATTAGTTTTAATGGAACAAGTTATAGTTGGGAGACTTTGGGAGTAAGTAGTGAAATTATGGTGGGACAAACCACTACTGATCTTTTTGGAGGGACTGGTAATAGTAAATTGGCTTTCTCAAGTGATGGAAGAATTGTTGCTGTAAGTTCTACGCGCAATGACACTTCTGGAACTGATACTGGACAAATTAGAGTATTTGAATTAAGCGCTAATGTATGGACGCAACGAGGACAATCCATAAATGGAAAGCCTATAGCCTCTTACCAGTTAGGTTTTAATGTTGCTTTATCAGGAAATGGAAATATTCTTGTTGCTGTATCCAATAGTAATTATGGAGAAATACTTGCTTATGAGTTAAGTAATAACATTTGGATACGAATGGGAGAAGATATTACCGGTTCTACTTATACTGATCAACCTGGTTGGGGCGCATTAGGTGGTTATAATTTAGGTTGGGCATGCGCTTTATCGTTAGATGGAACAACTATTATTGCTGGATTTGGAGCCATGAATAATGGTTCAATTTATTATGCTGGACGTGCTAATATTTATAGATATAATAACACTACCAGACTGTGGGATAATATAGGAACAATTAATGGACTTTATAATCGTCAATATTTTGGATGGCAAGTAAGTATATCAAGTGATGGAAATACTATTGCCGTTGGTTCTAGATATACAAATGGAGTTTCAAATCCATCCATTTTACAAGATTGTGGAAGTATTATTGTATATAAATATAATGGTGGCACTTCGTGGACACAAATAGGACAAACAATATTTGGAACAGCTATTAACGAAACAATAGCAGGAGTATGGGTAAGTATATCCAATGATGGAACAATAATATCATTTAGTACAAGCCTCAGTGTTAAAGTATTTAAATTATATGCTAATAGTTGGTATCAAATAGGACAATCTATAAATCGCGTATGGGATTTTCCCGGTGGTCAACTCCTTGCTTGTGCTCTTTCAGGAGATGGAACAACATTTATTCATCAACAATTTTTCTCTAACTCAAATAACAGATGTACAGTTTATGGGATGGATAAATTATTAGCATTGAATGATTTATTTGCATCTTCATTAACTATAAATAATAATATAGTTCCTTTTGTAAATAATACATCCTCCTTAGGAACAAGTGCTATAAGATGGAGCAATATTTTTACAACAAATCTTAATGTAAATGGAACAAGTTATGATTCAGATGATAGGTTAAAGCATAATGAAGTTATAATTACTAATGGATTAGAAATTATTGATAGATTAACACCAAAATTTTATCAAAAAACTTTAACCATGTTAGATGCTAGTTATAATGGTGATCTAAGTGGACATAATTGGAGCTATGAAACAGGTTTAATTGCGCAAGAGTTATTACAAATTCCTGATTTGAGCTTTGCTGTAAGCGGTGGTGATTATTATGAAGAAAGCCATATTTATAAAAGACAAACAAATGACCCAAGCAACGCTAATTATGATATAAGCAACGCTAATTATGATATAAGCAACGCTAATTATGATATATGCTACAATTTAATACCACAAACATATAATGTAAATTATAACGCTATTTTTGTATATGGACTTGCTGCCATAAAAGAATTACATGCAAAAGTAAAAGCACAAGAACTAAGTTTGTTATCACAGCAAACAATTATAAACAGTTTAACAACAAGAATGGAAGCATTAGAAACTAACCCAAATAATAGTTAATAAAACAATATAATCAATCCAAATGCTATTTTTATAAAAGAATATATTCGTATTAATATATATAAATATAATAATATATATATATATATTATAAATGTGGATGAATCCTAATAATAAAGGTTATATACGCGCTACAACTATTTCTTCAGAAAAATTTATTATTATTGGTAGTAAAAATATAGAATTGAGCGGTAATGTTATTATTAACAATAATTTACAAACTAAAGGTAATATAAAAATAAACGGAAATTTAGACGCTTCTAATGTATATACTAAAAATCAGGTATATAATAAATCAGAAATAGATAATTCATTTAGTAATATATACACTAATTCTTTGGATGTATCCAATAATGTAACATTTAGGGGATCCACTTTATACGTTCCTTCATTATTTACAATTGATCCTTTTGGTTACGAAGTTAATACAGGAACAGTACTAATTAATGGTAATTTAGTAGTCCAAGGAGTAACAACAACCATTAATTCAAGTGTTGTAGATATTAGCGATAAAATATTAGTGTTGGCTTCTAATGCAACAAATTCGGTTCAAGCAGATGGTGCCGGTTTTGAAATATCCGGAGCAAAAGTAAATTTGCTATATAATAATTCAAGCAATACATTTAGATCATCTATAGGAATGAGTATTTCGGGAAATGTAGTTCCATCAACTAATGGTGTTGGAAGTTTAGGTGAAACCGGCAAAATATGGAGCAACGCATATATACGCGATTTAAGCGTTACTAATATTGATGTTTCGGGAAACATAGTACCTTTTCTTGATGTTAGCTGTAATTTAGGTTCTTCATTAAATCGTTGGAATAATATATTTGTAAATGATTTAAGTGTTAATAATATAAATGGATTACCATATAGCTCTGGTGGAGGAGGAGGAGGTGGAGGTGGAGCTACAGATATTTCAATCAATGGTGTCATAAGTATAAGCGAACCAAGTGAAACAATAAGCAAATATATTCAAATAGGTCGAGATTTAGATGGTGAATATGCTCATAATGGTGCGTTTTCTGGATGGTCTGTATCATTAAACAACACAGGAGATATACTTGCTATAGGTGCGCGACGAAATAATGGAGATGCTGTTTGGCCATATGGTGCCGGACATGTTAAGATTTATAAATATATAGATGCTAGTTGGATACAACTTGGTGAAGATATAAATGGAACCATACCAGGAGTGCAATTAGGCTATTCTGTATCACTAAATAATGCTGGAAATATTATTGCTATTGGTGTTCCGTCATTTGGCCCTACATACAATGGACTAGTTAAATTATATATATATAATGATGTTAGTTGGGTACAGCTTGGAAGAGACATTTCAGGTGAAGCATCAGGAGACTTATTTGGTTACGCTGTATCATTAAACGGTATAGGAAATATTGTTGCTATTTATGCTCCATCTGCTGATGGAGTAAATGGTGCTAATACAGGGCATACCAGAATTTATAAATATATTGATAATGATTGGATTAAATTGGGTGAAGATATAGATGGAACATTTGAATCTGGAAATTATGAAGGCGAACTTAATGCTAACATATCATTAAATACATTAGGTAATATTGTTGCCATTGGTGGTGGTAGAGCAAATAACAATATTGGTGAAGTAAGAGTTTTTAAATATAATGTTGATAGTTGGATACAACTTGGAAGTAATATTTCTGGCGAAGGTGAATTTTTTGGATGGAGTGTTTCATTAAATTCCACCGGAAATATATTAGCAGCAGGTGCTGTATACAATGGCGGAAATGGATACGCGTCAGGACACGTTAGAATTTATAAATATAATGATATTAGTTGGATACAATTAGGTTCTGATATTGACGGCGAATATGAAGGTAATATGTCAGGGCACTCTGTATCATTAAATGATGCTGGAACTATTGTAGCTATTGGTGCAAGAGGCAATCGCGGTGCAGATTCTAATTATATATGGAGCGGAACTGGACATGTTAGAGTTTATAAATATAATGATATTAGTTGGATTCAATATGGAGTTGATATTGATGGTGAAGCAGCAGGAGACATGTTTGGACAAAGTGTTTCATTAAATAGCGAAGGAAATATATTGGCTGTTGGCGCACATACCAATGATGGAAATGGTTATAATTCAGGAAGTGTAAGAGTTTATAAATTTTTTGATATTTTAGTTGAAAATAAAGTTATTTCTAGTAATATTGTTCCTTTTACAAATAATATTTATACACTGGGAACAAGTAGTTTGGAATGGAAAAATGCTTATATTAAAGAATTAAATGTTAATACTATTAACATAAGTGGTGGTAACATAATCAATATTAATAAATTAATTGCTCATACTAGTAATAATAAAATAACAACAGCCAATAGAGTGTATCAAGAAATTAGTGGTGGTAGCAACTGGAATGCGGTTAATGGATATTATGGATTGGCAAAGCAATCATTTCCTGCGTTAAATCCTTTAACAAGTGGCGTAAAAGCAATTGCTTATTGGACTGCGAGACATAATACTGGATATTTTGATTTTAAGAATATTGTTTGGGCTCCTAAACTTAAAATGTTTCTTACATTTTCGGATGCTAACTGGGGGGGTAGCGGAGCAAAGTATTCTTATGATGGAATAAACTGGATTAATATATTTAGTGGTTATGCATTACTTTGGAATGTTAGAGCTCTTTGTTGGTCTGAGGAACTTGGAATTTTTGTTGCTGGATCTTACCGGCATCCTTATGTTATTTATTCATATAACGGAATTGAATGGTATAGCAATACTACTAGGGACTCAGCTATAACTTTTCTTAGTATATGTTGGTCTCCTGAACTTGGAATATTTGTTGCGGTAACTGAGAGTAATATAACCGGTACTTCTACTGATGGAATAAATTGGATAGGGGCAACCATTACTGGTGATTCGCCCATGAAGTGGGGAAGTGTTTGTTGGGCACCAGAACTAGGATTATTTGTAGCTACAGGTTTTGACTATCAAAATACCAATACTAAAGTAATGACTTCTAACGACGGATATAATTGGACGCTTAGAACTGTACCTACAGCAGCAGAATACCCAAGTTGGGTAAGTGTGTGTTGGTCTCCTCAACTTGGAATATTTGTTACTGTTGCTTCAAATGGAGGAGGTTCAAATGCTAATATAATGACTTCTACAAACGGAATAGACTGGATTATAAGAGGAAATAACAATGGTGTAAGTTATAGAAATGTTTCCTGGTGTGCTGAACTAGGATTATTTCTTATTACTCAAACTACAGGAGGAGGGTCATATTTATATTCGCGCAATGGAATAGACTGGATTGAAATATATGATAATATATCAGAAACTGGCGAATGGAGTTCCTTTAATGCTTATAGTGTTGTTCGATCGCCTGAACTTGGAATATTTGTTGCTGTTGGTGGAAATAAAATATGGACTTCTGTTTTAAAAGGGCGTCCTCCAACAAGTTATAATGTATTTGATAGTTGTTTTAATAGTATTGACGAAAATGGCAATTGGACTTTTAAGCAAATAACAATGAACAATGCTAATATAGTGGATTTAAGCGTTAATTTAATAAATGGACAAGCATACAATGCGGGCGGAGGTGATGTATATAGTAAAGCAGAAATAGATGCTTCATTTTTAAAAATAGACGCCTCATTAGCAAATGTATATACTAAAAATCAGGTATATACTAAAAGTCAAATTGATGTATCATTTGTATCTAAGCAATTATTTGATGCTTCATTTTTAAAAATAGACGCCTCATTAGCAAATGTATATACTAAAAATCAGGTATATACTAAAAGTCAAATTGATGTATCATTTGTATCTAAGCAATTATTTGATGCTTCAATTAATGCATTAGCGGCAAGTAGTGGAGGTGGTGGAGGTGGAGGTTCTACTAATCTCACAGCTGTTACAAGTAATATAATTCCTTCTTCAACAAATACTTATAATTTAGGTAGCACGTCTAAATATTGGAATAATGCATATATTAATAATTTAAGAGTGTCAAATAGAGTGTATCAAGAAATTAGTGGTGATATAAGTTGGAGTGCGGTTAACGGATATTATGGATTAGCAAAAGATGCTTATCCGAGCTTAAATCCTTATTCAAGTGGAGACTTGGCAGTTAGTAGTTGGAGACGTATTACTACTAATAGCACAGTATCAAACTCACAATGGAATGATGTTTGCTGGTGTCCAGAACTAAGATTATTTGTTGCGGTTGGTGTAAAAAACACAGGTTCGAGCGCTGTAATTACATCAAATGATGGAATAACTTGGACCCCTGCGACTATTACAGATACTTCTATAACATCTACGCAATGGCAAACAATTTGTTGGTCTCCGCAACTTAGATTATTTGTTGCAGGTGGGGCATACTCAGGTTTAAAATTAATGTATTCAACCAATGGTACAACTTGGAACCCACTACCAGATTCTGGAGTAGGTGTTAATATTCGTCATATGTGTTGGTCTCCAGAACTTAGCTTATTTGTTGCTATCACTATGACAGGTCCTCGTGTAGCAACTTCAAGCAATGGTTATGATTGGACTGAAAGATATCTATCGTATCCATTAGTTGATTCAAATTGGGAAGCTGTATGTTGGTCTCCTGAACTTGGATTATTTGTTGCTGTTGCCTATAATGAAATTAAAGTAATGATTTCAAGAAATGGTATAGACTGGACACGTGTCGATATTGATGCTTCAGTATTTGGTGGGCAGTGGACTAGTATTACTTGGTCTTCTCAGCTTGGAATATTTGTTGCTGTATCTAAAAATACTGGCGGAACCTCAGCACGAGTAATGACATCCAGAGATGCTATTACATGGGTACTAAGTTCTGATATACCTGAATCGGCAGCACATACATGGAGTTCTGTTTGTTGGTCGCCAGAACTTAGAATATTTATTGGCACTCTTAATTACGCCTGGGATGGTAGTTATCGAATATTGACTTCGGTTAATGGTATTAATTGGAAATTTATTCCTGTTGGAACTCCATCAATAAGTGATGTTGTTAGAAAGGTTACGTGGTCTCCTGAACTTGGTGTATTTATTGCTTTAGGAGATGGTGCTGGTAGTAATCAAATAAATATTTCTTCATTAAAAGGTCGTCCTCCAACAAGTAGTAATGTATTTAATAGCACTTTTAATAACATTGATGAAACTGGTAAATGGAGATTTTTAAATCTTGATGTAACCGGAACATTTACAAACACTTCTGATGATAGGTTAAAGCATAATGAAGTTACTATAGTTAATGGATTAGAAATTATTGATAGATTAACACCAAAATTTTATCAAAAAACTCAAAACATGTTAGACGCTAGTTATAATAGTGATCTAAGTGGAAATACTTGGAGCTATGAAACAGGTTTAATTGCTCAAGAGTTATTACAAATAAGTGATTTAAGCTTTGTTGTAAGCGGTGGTGATTATTATGAAGAAAGCTATATTTATAAAAGACGAACAAATGACCCAAGCAATACTAATTATGACCCAAGCAACGCTAATTATGATATATGCTACAATTTAATACCACAAACATATAATGTAAATTATAACTCTATTTTTGTATATGGACTTGCTGCTATAAAAGAATTACACGCAAAAGTTAAGTCGCAAGAAACAATTATAAGTAGTTTATTAACAAGAATAGAAGCATTAGAAGCTAACCCAAATAGTAGTTAATAAAATAATATAAAAATAATGTTATAAAATTAATAGCTTACTAATTTAATAATTTAATTATTATTAAATTATTATTAAATTATTTTATTATTGTTTAATATAATAATATAATGAGTCTTCACAACTTTAATTCGAACACGAAGTCTTGGAAAATGTATACTAATACATTAACCTCTATTAGTGGAGATGATTTATTAGTTGCTCCAAGTTATGGAAAAGATTTAATTTTAGAAGTATCTGCAAACAATGACATTTTTTTCAAAAAAGGGGAAATTACAAAAAGATTTGACAATTTAGTAAGCGATTATTTAGACATGTCTTTTGTTCGTGAAGCATCATTTAATTCTTTAAATTCACAAGTAGAATATATATTACAAGAAATATCTGGGAGTTCAGTACTAAATTTTATTACATCGGGGATTAGTAGTGATTTACTAATAAAGTCATATGATGGTCGAGACATAGTATTAGAAGTTTCGGGAAACAGTGAGATTATTTTCAAACGAGGAGATATTTCATATAATTTAGATGATTTAATCGGTGGTGGTGGTGGGCTTTCTCAAAGAAGTGATTATGCTACATATAATATACTTGATATAACAGGTAAAATAATATTTACTGACACTAGTAACGTGCAACACTATAATGATGCTTCATTAAATAATGTAGATATTAGTGGTTCATTAAAAGTAGCAGGATCTATAAGTGCCCCAAATATATATACTAAATCAGAAATAGATGCTTCATTTACTAATGTATATACTAAAAGTCAAGTATATACTAAATCAGAAATAGATGTATCATTTGTATCCAAGGAATTATTTGATGCCTCTTTAAGTTCTATTCAACTTTCCAATGTATATACTAAAGCAGAAATAGATGTATCTTTTGTATCCAAGGAATTATTTGAGACATCTTATAATTTTTTATTATCATCTGTAGGAACAAGCAATGAAAGTGGAGATGGTGGTTATTTTCAAAATAATGACTATACATCATATGATATACTTAATATAACAGATACAATAATATTTACTGATAATAGCAATAACGTCCAACAGATTAATGATGCTTCATTTAATAATGTAGATATTAGTGGTTCATTAAAAGTAGCAGGATCTATAAGTGCACCAAATATATATACTAAAACAGAAATAGATGCATCATTTACTAATGTATATAGTAAATTAGATGTGTTAGATAGCTCATTAACTAATGTATATACTAAAAGTCAAGTATATACTAAAAGCGAGGTTGATAATTCATTTACTAATGTATATACTAAAAGTCAAGTATATACTAAAACAGAAGTAGATGTATCATTTGTATCCAAGGAATCATTTGATGCATCACTCAATGGTATATTATCAGATGGTGTTTTTATTCAAAATAATGACTATGCATCATATGATATACTTGATATAACAGGTGAAATAATATTTACTGATAGCAGTAATGTGCAACGTTATATTGATATTTCATTAAATAATGTAGATATTAGTGGTTCATTAAAAGTAGCAGGATCTATAAGTGCTTCAAATATATATACTAAAACAGAAATAGATGCATCATTTACTAATGTATATAGTAAATTAGATGTGCTAGATAGCTCATTAGCAAATGTTATAATACATGTTGATGCATCATTTTTGAATGTGTATACAAGAGGACAAATTGATGTTTCTTTTGTATCTAAGGAATTATTTGATGCCTCTTTAAGTTCTATTCAACTTTCCAATGTATATACTAAAAGTGAAGTAGATGTATCATTTGTATCTAAGCAATTATTTGAAACATCATATAATGTTTTATTGTCCGCTATAGGAACAGGTGGTGGAAGTGGAGGTGGAACAACAACAACTTCATCAATTGCCAAAAAATTTTACAATCAAGATTGGAATTTACTTGGAACTAATATTACAAAAGTTAAAGATGTTTCTGGAAGTGTTCCAATTATAATGTCTGCGTCTTTAGATGGTTATACTATTATGGTTTATTGGGCATATTGTACTATATTTTATCCAACAGGAGTAGGAAGTCAAGAACAACCGAGAACTTCTATAGCTGTTTATACTTTTATATCAAATTCATGGGTTCAAAAAGGCGAAACAATTTTACTTCCATTTACTTATATTCCACCATGGAGATATGCCGAAAGCGGTGGTGCCAACGGTGATCAGACAGGTTTAGCAACGGATTTCAACATAAGTGGAAAATTTATGAGTGGTGATGGAAATACAATTGCAATACCTATTAGTCAGGCAGGATATGGAGAAAATACAGGTGAATATTTAAATCCTATATATACAGATGTTGTATATAGTTTTAATGGAACAGCATGGATACAAATTGCTTCAGTAACTAGTCAAAATTCTAATCGTATAGGTAGTGCTTTTTTCACATTTGAAAATAATGTTATTAAAAGATTTCTTATTGGTGTAGGTGGTAGTCTTACTAATGTAATAATACATACACTAACTAATGGATCTTTTGTACAAGATAGTGCACAAATATCGGAATCAGAAGTTAATACTAGTATAAATGTTCCTGGTTCTTTAGAAGTTTTCAGCAGAAGAGCTCGTGCTATTAGTGCTGATGGAAAAGTAGTTCTATTTTGTAAGCAAAATTCAATGGTATTATTTAAGTATAATGGAACAATTTGGCAACAATATGGTAATGTAACATTAATTACACTTCCAACATGGTCAACTCATACAGGTAAATTATCCAATGATGGAAGTGTATTTCTTGTAGGTAGTTGGGATAGTACAGTAAATGGTGATACATATGCTGGTAGGTCAAAAATATATGCATATGATAGTTCATCCAATACTTGGATACAAAGAGGACAAGATATTGTATATGAGGAAGTACAGTATATAGATGAGGCACAAGGAATTCAATTTGGAAGTGATACTAAATTATTATCAGGTGATGGTTTAACAGTTGCTTTTGGTGGACGTAATAGACCGTCTGTTATTTATAATAATGATGGCGGTTCTACTTATTATAGTGGGTATTTACAAGCATATAGATATTCAAGTGTAAATAATTATTGGTCAAAAATTGGACGTGAAATAACAGGTGTAACAGGGGAGCGTCCTGGCCAATATGTAGCTTCTAGTTACAATGGTAATGTTATACATATTGATGGTCAAAGTTTTAAAGAAACTTATACATCAGTTGATACTGGTAGAATAAGAGTATATGAAATAGAAGTATAATTATAAAATTAATAGATTGCTGAATTTTTTAAAAGCTTTAATACATTTAATTGTTAAATTATTATTATTAATCTATAATAATAATATAGCAATGTCAATAGGACTTAACAAAATTGTTACAAGTATAAGCGCATTAACTGATGATATAATTATGCCTAATAACAATGACGTGGTTTGTATTGATACTGAAAATAGCCGTATTGGTGTGAAAACATCGTCACCAGCTTATGACATAGATGTTAGTGGAACACTAAGAACAAACACTCTTATAATAGGGAGAGATGCAAGTATGACTTTTTTCAATGGTCGCATTTTTACTAATGCCCCTATTATTATAAATGCTGAAATTAGTTGTAATAGTTTAAGAACCGGTGCATTATTTACTACAAGTGATATAAGTAGTAGTTCGTTGCTTTATGCAAATAATATTAGACCATATAATAATGCTAACCCTATATCTATTAGCGGTGATGTGCTAATGGATGGCTCTTTAACATTGCTTAATAATGGAAGATTATTTGTAAATAATATTAATCCGTTGCCAAGCACCAGTGATATATCAATAAATGGGTCAGTTAGAATTATTGGTCCTACTAGTTATTTAAGTGTTGGTTCTTTAAATACAGCAAATGTAAATAGTGCAAATGGAGTATTAACTGGTTCTGACGATAGATTAAAGCATAATGAAGAGACTATAGTTAATGCATTAACAACTATACGACAATTAAGCCCTCAAATTTACCAGAAAACAGCGACTTTTAAAGACACACATTATAGAGGTCCGCTAACCGAACCATATGTAATAGAAGCAGGTCTAATCGCCCAAGAAGTTGAAAAGATTAACGAGCTAAAATTTAGCGTAAATGTTGGTAACGAACAAAGCCCATATAGCTTAAATTACAATAATATTTTTGTATATAGCTTGGCTGCCATAAAAGAATTGGATGCACAGGTCCAAATAATAAATGAGAACTTAAATAAAAATGAAAATTTTATTAAAAATGAAGGTTCTAACGATTTAGCGACCATTGTAAATAATAAAATAGAATATATTGGACAATTAGTAAAAAAAATAGAACTTTTAGAAAACAGACTAGCAAATATTGAAAAAGCGTTTTAAAAATATATAATTTAGTAATCTTATTACTTAAAATTTATATAATTTAATTATTATATATCTATAATTAAGTTATGAGTGATTATTCATCTATAAATACCTTAATTGGAACATTTTCTTCTATTGATGATATTAATACACGGTCAATTGATGCTAGCAATCTAATTTGTATAGATACAAATAATAATAGAATAGGAATTAATACTATTGATCCATCATATAGTATTCATATTGTAGATAATAGTAGTGTTAACATTGGCATTTACACACCACAGATCTATTTTGATATTAATAAATTGCCTGACACTAGTAATCAACTTACAAAAGGCCAAGTATATTTTGATCGTAGCACTGGAAATTTAAAAGTTAAATTGTGATAAATTGTGATAAATTGTGATAAATTGTGATAAATTATACTAATTTTTATGTAGTCAATAAATTAATAAAATATTAATTAACTATATTAATATTGTAATATAGTTAATATGGAAAGAAATTTTAATGTTGATAGACGTTTTCAAATATTTTGCGACAAGTTAACAAGTAATAATGTAAGCACAGATTTAATAATCGAGTCATCATATAATAGTATTGATTTTAGCAGCACTAGTGTAATTTTTGACGGACACGTTGATTTAAGCATGGTTACAACTAAGCATATAAATATTTCTAATATTTCTGAAATAGAAACTACATTTTTGAGGGTTAATACAATAACCTTACCATCAAATGTGAGAATTACATATAATAGTGTTAATGATGGATATATTAGAAATACACGCGTTGGTTACAATCCTGTAGATGGTTCAATAGGAAGGAGCGATGCCTATTTTACATATATTAACGTGAGCGGTGGCGACTCGAGCTTTAATAATTCGCTTTACATAAACAAAAATTTACACGTCGACGGAATAGTAACTATAAGTAATGAGTTATTAATAGATGAAACAAATTTTGCGTCTATTGAAACGAGTTTTAACATTTATAAAGCAGTGCTAGAACAAAATTTTTATATTGACAAAATTTTAACGAACGATGTGAGTGCCTTAGCTATTTCAGTAAGCAATGAGCTAGTTGTTGTTAAAACCTCTTTTATTTATGATTTAACTATAAGCGGACAATTACTTAATAATGTGCTAAAAGTACCGAGCATATTTACTATTGACCCCTCTGGATACGACAATCATAGCGGAACATTAATTATTAATGGTGATTTAAACGTTACAGGAAATGAAACAACGTTTTCATCAAGTGATGTTGAAATACACGATGCAATTATTACATTAGCTTCAAACTTGGCAAATATACAAGAATTATCAAATACCAATGCAGGGCTAGACATATCAAATATTGCGTCATTAAAATATAATGGAACACTTTGGAACTTTAGCGGTGGTCTATTAAGTGTTGGCAATAATAATGTATTGTTTATAGACGATATTTCGCTAGCTAAACGCGATTTTGACTTATCAATAAACGCATTTAGAGCAGATTTTAGTTCATCTTTTTTCACACTAAAAAGGAATATAGACAATTCTTATAATGCTACTTACACGCGAAACCAAATAGACAATTCATTTATATTAAGAACTAATTTCGATCTTTCGCTAAATTATTTACAATCTTATGCAAATAGCTCATATATTTCTAAAAATCAATTGACTATTTCATTTGATTCGATTAGAACACTTATGGATGCGTCTTATGTGGCAAAAAATAATAAAGTTATACCAGGACAACCACAATATGATTATTCACCTAGTAGTATTACTCCATTTGGACAAGATATATCAGGTGAATCAACTTTAAATTACTTCGGTACCTACGTTTCTTTATCTGAAGATGGTAAAATTATGGGTGTAACAGCACCTTTAAATAATGGAGCTGGAACATTAAGAGGGCGTGCGCGAATTTATAAATATAATGATATTAGTTGGGTCCAGTTAGGGCAAACTATTGATGGAGAAGCAGATGGTGATCGAGATTTTACATTAAAGTTGTCAAAGGATGGAACTATTGCTGCTATTGGTAGTTTTTTCAACGCAGGAAAAGGCCAAGTTAGAATTTTTAAATACAATGACATTAGTTGGATAAAACAAGGACAAGACATTGAAGGTCTGGGAGTTGGTGATGTGTTTTCTCGATCTATTTCATTATCGGCAAATGGTAAAATTTTAGCAATAGGAGCAATAAGAAATGACACATCATATACTGATGCTGGTCAAGTTCGTGTATTTTCATATATTGAAAATGATAATTCTTGGAATAAAATAGGTGAATTTAATGGTTTTGACACGTATTCAATGACTGGAGCAAGTGTATCATTATCAAGCGGTGGAACAAGTTTAGCAATATCTTCATCATCAATTTCACCAATACAAGGACAGGTTAATGTATATGATTATAGTAATAATACTTGGACACCTAGAGGTACAACTATTTTTGGTAACGGTTTGAATACATCTAGTTATAATAATTTAAAAAATTTTGGCAATAATATAGAATTATCAAGCGATGGTTCAATCTTGGCAATAGCTGAACGTCAAAATCCTTTAAATAATAATTATGGCAGAGTTATGGTATATAATTATAATAGTATAGATAATTCATGGAATAAACTTGGTTTAGATATTAATGGACCAACTATTACTTATTTTGAGTGGGATGATCCAAATATAACATTATCAAGCGATGGAACTATTATAGCAGTTGGTTTTGGTTCTCATGATAGCAATAGAGGATTAGTAAGATTATATAAGTTTGCTAATAATGATTGGGCTAAAGTAGGTTCTGATATTTTAGGTGATAATATAGGCGATGTATTTGGTTATAGCGTTTCTTTATCAAGCAATGGTTCTATATTAGCAGTAGGTGCACCACTATATGACCCAAGCTTTACAGGTCTTGTAAGAACCTATAACATTAATTATGCATATACAGTTAGTTATACTAACCCTACTATTCTTTCAAATGAATTCACTAGTTCATTTAATTCTTTTACCGAAAAACTTGACATATCATATTTATTAAATAGTGTTTTTGAAGCATCGCATAATAATATAAAAACACGTTTTGATATTTCATTTGCAACTATTAACCTAAGTAATCTTGAGTTGTCGTCTATTATTATTGAAACCATTAAGACGCCATTTGTTAATGGAATTAACAAACCTTTAGAATTTATTCCACATACTGCTAATACAGCAATTAGCACAACAATTAGCGGCGACTTAGCACTAACAGGTACAGCATATTTAAAATCATTTAATATTTCTAATAAACATAATTTTGACATTAGCATTAATGGTTATAGCTCGCATTATCTAACATCTACCGATGTTAGCGCTTCTATTGTAGATTATTATAGCAACGTAGGTTCTATTTATAATAAAGTATTTAAGATTGATGCGTGTGGAAATGTCACTAATTATACAAACGGATATGGAACAATTAGCGACAGCAGATTAAAGGAAAACATTGTTACTAGCTCTCCTAAATTAGAAGATTTGTTAAAGGTTAGAGTGGTTAATTATAATTTAAAGGGTTCTGATAAAACAAAATATATTGGAGTATTAGCGCAAGAATTAGAAGAACTTTTTCCGGAATTAGTAACAGAAGATAGCACAAACGAGAGATTTAAATCGGTTAATTATAGCAGTTTAACAATATTATTAATAAAAGCATTTCAAGAGCAACAAGTATTAATAAATAATCTTATTGCGACTTTGGAAGAACTAGAAAAAGAAGGTTGCGTTTAAATATAACCTTGAAATCCATAAAAAATATTATATAGCTATATTAAATTAAATTGTTATGACTATTTATGAAAATTTTAATAATAGCGCCAGAAGTTTTAGAATATACTGCGATAAATTAACGTCTAATGATACAAGTAACAATCTAAGACTAACGTCATCAAATAAAAATATTGAATTAAAAGTAGTAGATGGAAAAAAAATCGTTTTCAAAAATGACGTAATGTTCAATAATGGTTTGATGGATTTAAACAATAAACCTCTAACAGGATTAGTAACTATTTCAGCTGAAAGTTTGAATTTAGTTAGCATACTTAAAAAATCAACTGTAAATATTGTTAATAAATCACAATTTAGTGATACATCGGTTGATGGTAACAATACATTTTTAACATATACAAATATGTTGCAGGATTTAAGTAAATCATTCTTTAATCGCATTGATATAGTTAATTCTAGCTCAGTTATTGTTGATTTAAATGTTACATTATATTGCAGTAATGCTTTAAACGAGCGAATAACAGTTGAATTATGGAGAGATGCAAGCATGCTTGTGCAAAGCAAAGATTTAGGAAGTGTTATTGCTGCAGGAGGTATGCCAATACCTTATAATATGACATATTTAGACGAAAATTTAACTGAAGGGACCAAGAAATATTATATAAAATATAAATTAGAAAATAGTACTAGTTCTAATAATAATTATGAACTTTCAGGTCAAGGTATTATAAATATTACAACAACAGAATCATCTAGAGCAGGATACGCAAGTATTATATTAACAGAGCTCACAAGTAATACTAACCATTCCAATAAAATAATATTTGATAATTCTAATTTAGTAACAACATTGAATGAAATACAAGATTTGAGTGCGCTTTTTTATAATACTATTGATGTGTTTAATAGTAATGTGCAAGTAAATATTAATGCTAATCTATTATGTTGTTATGGTATTAATGAACGGTTAAATATTGAAGTATGGAGAGACGCAAGTATGATTGCACAAAGCAATAATCTAGGAACAATTAACACAACAGACGGCTTGACTATTCCTTATAGTTTCAACTATTTAGACACAAACTTAAGTAATGGACCTAAAAAATATTACTTAAAATATAAATTAGAGAAAAATAGCACGCAAAAGCAGGGTATTGTTAATCTTAGCACTTTAAATTCAATAGGAACCAGTAATATATTACTAAGAAATGTGCCCATAAGTAATGCTAATTTACTAATTAATAATAATAATAATAATAATAATAATAATACTAGCTTTTTAACTACTAGTGCTGAAATTCAAGATTTAAGCGGGCAGTTGTTCAATAACATTGAAGTAGATAATACAAGTGCTGTTATAGTAGATTTAAATATTACATTATTTTGCTGTTATGCTGCTAATGAACGCATAACTGTTCAGCTGTGGAGAGATTTAAGCATGGTATCTGAAAATATAAATATAGGAAATAGCAATGCAACGTCAGGTTTAACAATTAATTACAAGCTATCACTATTAGATGAACGCGTTAGTGCCGGAATAGTAAAATATTATTTAAAATATAAATTAGAAAGTAATTTAAGCGGGCAACCTCAAGGTATTATAAATGTTACAGGTGGTTATAATATTATAGAACAATCAAATATTGCTTCAAATATTAGTACCTCTTACAAGGTGTTATCTTATACTAGTATGGACTATACAAATGTAGCCGGGTATATTAAAAATACAAAAATTGGATACAATCCAATTATAGTGGGTGATAAGGGCAGTTCTAGTGGAAGACGTGATGCCTATTTTTCATATATTGATGTAGCTGGGTCAAACTCGCATTTTAATGATTCGCTTTATGTTAAAAAAAATATTGTTGTAGACGAACATACAAGCATAACCAGCGATTTAAGCGTAAATGGAATTTCTTTGGCTACTATGTTTGACAAATTAAGCATTGTTCAAGATTATACCAGTAGCATAATTAATGAATTTAGCAATAATAGAATAAAAGCGAGAGATTTAAGTGCTAGCAATATAACTATTAGCAACGAATTGTATGTGCTAAATAAATATTATGCAAATGATTTAAACATAAGAGGACAATTATTAAGCGACGTTTTAAGAGTTCCGCACGAATTTACTATAGATCCGTCCGAGTTTTTTAATAATAATGGTTCATTAGTTGTTAATGGAAATTTAATAGTGCGTGGAAACAAAAAAACAATTAAGTCTTCCATTATCGATATTAGTGCGTTTTCTATTAAAATAGCTAATAATTTAAGAAATAGGGCCGACTTGTCGAATAATCCGGCAGGTTTTGACGTTTCTTATATTGCTGCTTTGCACTATGATGGGACAATGTGGAATGTTAGCGGTGGAGATTTACTTGTTAATAATATGAGCGTTGGGCTAGATGTTTCGCTCATTCACTTGCAAACAACTATATCCAATTCATTAATAGCATCAAAATTAAAATATGACTCTTCTTTTGCATTATTAAAAAGTAATATAGACAATTCATTTGCTAACTTATATACAATAAACCAACTTGACAACTCATATGTAACAATTAGTTATTCAAATACTAAAGTTAGTGATTTAAAAAATTATATAGATTTATCATTTGTAACAAAACAAGTATTTTCTATAAGTGGACAATATATTGTTCAGAATTATGTTACAAAAGCTTATGTAGATGGGTCATTTAGTGTTCTAAATAATAGGCTGGATTTATCATTTGTGTTAAAAAAGAATGTTGAACTTTCATATAATGATTTAAGCGGGCAAATTATAAGTTTATTTGCTAGTGCTGCTGCTAGTGATGATGATATATCAACAATAACTATTGAAACTATAAAAACACCCAAATTAGCATTGACTTCTCACGTGCTAATTAATGGCGACCTAATAGTTGGTGGCGACACCTCTTGTAACTCATTGAATATTTCTAATACTTTTACTTTTAGTAATAATGGTTATAGTTCAATTTATCGTCTTTCTTCTAATCCCGAGACCATAATAGATGAATATTATAGCAAATTTAATAATTTTGGAGATTTTGGAAAAGTTCTCTATATTCTTGCGGACGGGAGTTTATATTATCAAACAGGAAGAGGAGCCATTAGTGATAGTAGATTGAAAGAAAATATAGTTGATGCTAGCCCCAAATTAGAAGATTTACTAAAAGTTAGAATAGTTGATTATAACTTAAAGAATAACTCGCATAAAAAATACATAGGCGTTGTGGCGCAAGAATTAGAACAGCTATTCCCGAGCTTAGTTTCAGAGGACTATGTAAATGCAAATGCTGTAACAAAATATAAATCGGTTAAATATAGCTGTTTTAATGTTATGCTAATTAAAGCACTACAAGAACAGCAAGTAATAATCAATAATTTAGCTTTAAGACTGGAGAGATTACAAGATAAGAAAAAACAACTTAAAGAAAATGCGTAAAATAGTTTTTATGGCACAGATTTTAAATTATAATATTATTTAACTATATTAAATTATATTATATGGCTAGCGATTTTAATGTAAATCACATATCTTATAGATTTTTTTGTGATAAACTTACCTCATTAGAACTATCTAATAATTTAATAATAGAATCATCTGCTAACAATATAGAATTTAAGACCAACAATGAACCCATTAATTTTAATAATAATACTACTTTTAATTATGGTCTTACTTTGGATAATCTAGATTTATCAAATATTATAAATATTACGGGTAAAACATTGAATATTGATACGCTTTTTGTAAGAGATAAAGCAAGGAGTAATGCAATCATTGATGACAACACTAGTATTAATGGTGGTTATATTAGAGCAACAACTATTGGCTACAATCCTAGTATTTCAAATCCTAGCATTGGAAGGAGTAATGCATATTTTACATACATTAATGTGAGCGGAGGCGACTCGAGTTTTAATGATTCGGTTTATATAAGAAACATCTTAGGTGTTAGCGGAGCAACAACTATAAGCAATGATTTAATTGTAAAAGGAACAAGCTATGTAACATTATATAATAGTATTAAGAATTATATAGACAGTGTTAAAGAAGAGTTAAGTAGCAATAAAATTTTAACGCTAGACTTGAGCTCTAGAAATATTTCTATAAGTAATGAACTAGTTGTGCGCAAGACCTCCTTTTTGAATGATCTAAGCATTAACGGACACTTACTTACTAGTCTGCTAAAAGTGCCGAGCCTATTTACTATTGACCCGTCAGGACACGACAATGCTAGCGGAACCCTAATTATTAACGGCGATTTAATGGTTTACGGAAATAACACAACTATTGCCTCATCTATTGTTGAAATAAGTGATATAACTTTAAGTATTGCCACTAATTTAATAGATGTAAATGATTTGAATACCAATAATGCAGGATTAAATATTTGGAATGTGGCATCAATAAAATATAACGGATTAACTTGGAACTTTGTCGGTGGTCAGTTAAGTGTTGAAAATAAGAGTGTGGCTCTTGATGTATCATTAATAGCTTTAAAAACTATTACTGATGCATCTCTCGCTAATCTAAATAATTATTTTGATTTGTCGTTTGGCCAACTAAAAACTAATAATGAGGCTTCTTACAATGTTGTTTACACACGAACTCAAATAGATAATTCATTTATAACATATTCTAACTTTGAAGTCTCATATAATTCTTTTAGAACTTATATAATAGACAATTCGTATGTTGATGCGCTAACATTTGACGCCTCATTTAGCGAACTTAAAACATATTTGGACGCGTCTTATATTGTAAAAAGCAGTGTTTCTAATCCTAATATAATTGATAGCTCATTAATTTTTTTAAGTAATATGCTCGATTTATCATACGTTTTAAAGAGCACTTTTGATGCATCATATGCTAAGTTAAAAGAACAAATAGATATATCATTTTCTACTATTAGATTAACAAGTTTAGATAGTTCAACTATTAGCATTGAAACAATAAATACGCGTCATTATAGTCAAAAATTTAACAATATTTTATGGAACCAAATTGGACAAGATATTGGTGTATAAGTTGTAAAATTAATATGCTATTTATATTATATTTTTATAAATATAATATATAATATATTTATTTAAAATATTTTATGGCACAACGTCGTACTTTTGAAGTGAACACAACACCCCAATCATGGCAATGGCATAGAGATAATGCTGCTTCTGTTCCAGGTCGTAGTTTAGCAAGTATTTTAAGTGAAGAAGAAAATAATACAATTGTAAATTTACGAAACGCATTGAATCCTTACCTTCATTTATGGATAGGAGGAAAAAGAAAGGTATTCGGTACAAATGACGGAGGGCCTTCGACATGGGAATGGATTAATGGAGATCAATGGAATTATACTAATTGGAATTCACAACAACCAGATTATTTTGACAATTACATAGAATTTCTATGGTATGATAATAAATGGCACGATGGTCAGGCAGATATTAATAGTACACAACATAATAATGCTGCCGCTTATGTGACTGTAGTAAATACTCCAAGTGCACCAATAGATGTAACAGCAAGTCCAGGTAATGAACAAGTTACAGTATATTGGACTGCGCAAAGCGATGGTGGTTCAGCAATAACAAATTATACTGTGACAAGTAGTCCTGGAGGACGAACCGCAACAACTGGCAATGGTTCAACAAGAACTGTAACAATTACAAACTTAACTAATGGTGTTGCTTATACTTTTAGAGTAGTAGCAACAAATGATATAGGCGATTCACCACCATCTGGATCATCTACTCCAGTAACACCACTACCACCATATACTGCACCAAGTGTACCAAGAAATATAACACCAACTGTAAGTAATGCTAGTGTCTATTTAACATGGATTGTACCTGCAAGTGATGGTGGTATAGCAATAACAGGTTATAATGTAACCAGTACAGGTGGAACAGTTGGAACAATTGGAACAGTAGATTCTGAAACAAGAAATGTAACAATTACAAACTTAGCTAATGGTACCCCTTATACTTTTACTATAACAGCAACTAACGGAGCAGGTTTTACCTCATCTGATTCAGTTACAGCAACACCATTTACAAATCCTAGCGCACCTACAGGTGTATCAGCAAGTGCAGGTAATAATCAAGTTACTGTAACTTGGAATGTACCTGAAACTATTGGTGGTTCAGAAATAACAAGCTATAATGTAACTAGTACAGTTGGAACAGTAACTTTAACAACAAGAACTATAACCATTAGAAACTTAGATAATGGTACTTCTTATACTTTTACTGTAACAGCAACTAACGCACAAGGTGGTATATCTCCGTCTGGTTCAGTTACAGCAATACCATACACAAATCCTAGTGTTCCTAGAGATATAAGAGCAATTGCAAGAAGTGCTAGTGTTGATTTAAGTTGGAATGAACCTGCAACTATTGGTGGTTCATCAATAACAGGCTATAACGTAACAAGAACTAATGCAGGTGTAACAGTAACAGTACCACTAAATCCTGGAACAACAACCGCAACCGCTTTAGGATTAACTAATGGTACCCTTTATACTTTTACTGTAACTGCAACTAACGCACAAGGTGGTATATCTCCAGCTGGAGATATTAGTGCAACACCATTTACTGTACCTAATACACCAAGAAATTTTACTGCTGTCGCAGGTGTTCGGTTAGTAGATTTATCTTGGAGTCCTCCACTGTTTAATGGTGGAAGAAATATTCTTAGTTATTTAATTCAAAGAAGTAATAATGGTATTAATGCTTGGGGTAGTGATATTTCAACTAATGCTTCAATAAATACTTTCCGAGTAAGTGAATTAGGAAATAATACACGTTATTATTTTAGAATATATGCAATAAATATTGCTGGTCCTACTGTAGACCCAAGTCTTACAGATACAACAACCTTTGATTTTCCTGGGCAACCTAGAGATTTAAGTGCAATCCCAGGAAATGGTCTGGTTACACTAACTTGGACTCCGCCATTATCTAATGGTGGTTCTCCTATAACAAGTTATATTGTAACAAATAATTATTCGGAAGGAACAGTAACTCTATCTGCAATAAGTAATACATCAATGACTGCAACTGTAACTGAATTAACTAATAAAAGTTATGATTTTAGTTTAGTAGCAATAACTGCTGTAGGAAATTCACAAACACCAGCTATATATAATGGAGTAATACCATTTACTACTCCAAGCGCACCTACTGGTGTATTAGCAACTGCAGGTAATTCTAAAGTTGATTTAAGTTGGAATAGTGCAATAAGTAACGGCAGTACTATTACTGATTATATAATTGAAATAAGTGGAAATTTATCAACTTGGGCTACTTTTGCAACAGTTTCTAGTGGAGTAACTTATAAATTAGTATCTCCATTAACTAATGGTATAACATATTATTTTAGAGTAATTACAATAAGTAGTAATGCGGGTAATTCACCTCCATCTTTTATAGTAAATGCAACACCTTTTGGAGAACCTGAAGCACCCAGAAATGTAACAGCAACCTCACGTAATGTTGAAGCCACTATAAATTGGAGCCCTCCTACAAATGATGGCGGTAGACCAATAACAAGTTATAGTGTAACAAGTTATTCTGTAACAAGTAGTTCTGGTAGTTTTCAAGTAACGACTGCAAATGGCTCAACAAGAACAGCAACAATTAGTGGATTAACTAACGACATATCTTATACTTTTAGAGTAATAGCAACAAATGAAGTAGGTGATTCAACCGCGTCTGATGAATCTAATACAGTAACACCTAACGGACCACCATTAACTAATAAAAAAATAGCAATTTCAAATGATGGAAAAGTAGTTGCGTTGTCTTCTTCTTATCAAATCGACATTTCAAAAGGGCGAATTTATGTTTATGAATTGTCGTATAATCAAGCGCCATCTACTTGGAACCAACTTGGATTAAGCAGTGAAATTATTGTCGGCCTAAGTAACGATGACCAATTTGGATGGGATTTAACCTTATCAAGTGATGGAAGAGTTGTTGCTGGCAGTTCAATAGCTAGCGATGAATCAGGAATTAACAATGGTCAAGTTAGGCTATTTGAGCTTAGTAATAATACTAATAAATGGCTACAAAAAGGGTTTGCTATTAACGGACAAACACTTGGTAGTGAAAGCGGATACAGCATAAGTTTAGCAGGAAATGGAAATAGGATTGCTATTGGTGCGTGGAAAGATAATTTAAATGGAACTAATGCGGGAGCTGTTAGAGTATATGATTTTAGCTCTAGTGTAAGTGATTGGAGACAACAAGGACAAACCATTGCAGGTGAGCCTGGGACTTATGAAGGCTATGCGACTGCTTTATCATTAGATGGACTAACACTTGCTAGTGGATGTTTAAATGTTAATAATGCTAATAATATAATTAATGCTGGACAAGTGAAAACTTTTACTTGGACGGGCACAACTTGGGAAAATAAAGGTATTATTCAAGGACCCGATATAAGTTATTTATATTTTGGAAGATCTTTGAAATTATCTGCTAATGGAAATACTATTGTTGTTGGTGCTCCTGGATATAATATTCCTGCTATTACTAATGTTGGTCAAGCGTATGTATATAGGTATCAAACAACTTGGACCCAATTAGGTCAAAGCCTTGTAGGAATATCAGGAGGCGATGAATTCGGCGCCAGTGTAGCTATATCAAACGACGGCTCAATTGTTTCTATAGGTTCGGACAATAATAGTAATAATAGAGGCTACGTAAGAGTGTTTGCATATGCTAATAATTATTGGAATCAAGTAAGCAATGTTCTTAGTGGTAAAACTGCAACTTCTAAAGCAGGAATACACGCATTATCTGGAGATGGGACAACATTAATCCAAAGCAACAATACTTATAACACTGTATATGGAATAAATAAAACATTAACAATTAATGCGCCAACGACAACAATTAGCGGTAATTTACTTGTAATGGGCAATATTATTGTTAATTCATTAGTCATAGCAAGAGATATATCTAATCATATTTATAGGAGTGATGGTTATAGTCGTAAAAATTTTGAATCTGACCTAAGTAGCGCAATAATGAAAGAATATTATAGTGATGTTACATTAACGAGAGATTTGAAGGTTCAAATTACCGGAGATGGTACTATAAGAAATATAAATAATTCGTATGGTGCGCTAAGTGATAGTAGATTGAAAGAAAATATTGTTACTAGCGGTCCTAAATTAGAAGATTTGCTAAAAGTTAGAGTGGTTGATTATACTATGAAGGGTTCTCCAAATACTAAATATATTGGTGTATTAGCGCAAGAATTAGAAAGCGTGTTTCCTAATTTGGTAACTGAATTAGAACCAAGTCCAAAAGATGTAGAAGAAGGAAGATTGATTAAGTATAAGGTGGTTAATTATAGCAGTTTTGATTTATTGCTAATCAAAGCTTTGCAAGAGCAAAATGCTATTTTAAAAAATATAACGCAGCGAATAGAAGCATTAGAAGAATCCTAAGCTTTGGATTTTTTTATTTTTATATTTTTATATTTATAACATATTTTAGGAGGTTAAAATATGTTAAATTAAGAATAAATTTTTATCATTCTTGTTCATCTTCTGTTTTAGCAGCTAATTCTTTTTGGCGCTCTAAAATTTGTGAAAGCCCGTGGTCATTATTTTCCTGTTTTCCAACAATAACGTCTTGTGCCTCGAATAATTCTTTACGTAAATCAGCAGTCGACACATCATCACCATCTCCATCTCCAAACAGTAAATTCTTTCCAGGAATATCCATTCTATCCGCATTTATAAGGTTTCCTTCTTCGTCAATAGTTTGCATTAATTTATTTCCTTCTTTTTGAGCTTTAGCAATATTTTCCTGAATAGCCTTTTTCTTGCTTTCTTTTACGCGCTCTTTAAATTGTTCTTTAGAAATTTCATCATTTTTCTTTTTTTGCGCCATTAGTTCATTTAAATCTTTCTCCAAATATTCAACACGACCAGTTTTATACGCTTCAGGGTGGAAAGGCATCCATATTCCAACTCCTCCAACATATACGTCGTGATTAGGGTCGGCATCTCTCAAAAATTTGCACCGCAATTCTGCCTCTTCTTGAGAACCAAATACACCACGCACTTTAATACCTCGTGTATTGGTTTGGTATTGATGCGTGGTATTATATTCTTTTTGCAAGTCTTCTTCTTTAATATCTAAAAATGATTTATATTCATCATCAAGACTTGTTAAAAATAGCTTGTCTTTTTCTTCTTCAACAAATTCCTCCATATCTTTAGTGAGTTTATTAAAATCCAAATTGTATTTATAAGATAAAAAATTTAAGAATTGTGTGTATTTTTCAAATGTTTTTCTAAATTCAAAATTAGCCAAGAACTTCTCAAAATAAAACAGGTTTTTATTTTTTATATGGTCTTCTGGTGATATAAAACTTAAGCATACGTATTTTTGCCCACTAATAGGTTTGTCCTCATCTAATAAATCCACATATTCTTTAGTTTCTGACTTCTCCACTAATTTAGATTTAGAAGATTTTTTGGTTGACATATAATATATAAATGTATTATTAATATAATTTTAAGTATTTATTTTTATTAATATATTTACTATTTTTAGTAATATAATTTTATTATATTTTTAGTATTAGTATATTTTTAGTATTAAACTATTTAGTGAAAATTTGTATTAATCTATTTAGTGAAAATTTTAATTATATAAAATAATTAAGTAAAAATTATATTTTTTTCTTATTTAATAATATAAACAAAAATGAATTTCAATATGGGAGAAATAGTGAAAAGAGCTATTAAATATTTAGTAGAAGGTTTGATGGTTGCGATTGTTGCATTTGTTATTCCACAAAAACCATTAAAAATGGAAGAAATTGCCATCATTGCGCTAATGGCTGCTGCGACATTCTCTATACTAGACACATTTATTCCTAGCATGGGAGTAAGTGCTAGAAGCGGTGCTGGTTTCGGTATTGGTGCTAACTTGGTCGGCTTCCCCCGAATTGGTTAAACACTTAGCACTTGTTTTTATATTGTTTTATTATAGTCTTTATTTATTATTTATAGTTATGTATATAAATAATAAAATAGTATGTTAGAAGCTATGCCTGCGCAAGCTATGCCTACATTAGGTATATTAGCAACACCTTATATTAATTTAACCAATAAAGATTCGAGAGAATTAATCTTAGATAAGACCTTGCTAAGACTATTAGCAAAGAAAAATATAAATTACATAATTATTCAATATACTATTAATAAATCAAAATTAAATGACTTACTTAATGATTTAGACGGTTTAATATTTCCAGGAGGTCAAGCAGGCAACTTTTATAATAATAAATTCTACAAAGCCTATTTCAAAATGCAAAAATTTTTAGTATTACGAGCGCAACATATAAACGCAGTAACACGACCATTCCCCATTTTAGGGATTTGTAATGGTTACGAAAATATGATTTTAATAGAACGCAATTATAATATAACCAAAAACCATATAAAGAAGACGTTTATAAACGTAAAGTGTTATAAGAATTATAATGCTCCGCTATTTAGTAAAAAATATAGAAATAAGCGGTTACATAAGACCAAGAAAATAATACATAATAATTTGTTAGCAGTTGACCCTAAAACTAATATAGGCGATTATAAAATAATGGCTACTAGCTTAGATAAAAATAATAAGGGCTTTATTGATATAGTAAAACATAATAGCTATCCTTTTTATGGTTTTCAAGGGCACCCTGAAGTAAATAATGGAGAGCTGTTAGAACCATTTTTTAAAATTGTTAAAGCTAGTTTTAACAAGCGAAAAAAAGCTAGTTTTAACAAGCGAAAAAAAGCTAGTTTTAACAAGCATAAAAAAGCTAGTTTTAACAAGCATAAAAAAGCTAGTTTTAACAAGCAAAAAAGTGCAATATATAATAATGTTAAAAATAAAACATTGAAATTGAGAGTCTTGAAGTATTAATTATTTAATAATAAGCTATATTATATTTTTTCTTATTTTTCTTATTTTTCTTAGTCTTAGCAGGTCGTCTCTTAGACTTAGTAGGTCGTCTCTTGGACTTAGCAGGTCGTCTCTTTGACTTAGCAGGTCGTCTCTTAGACTTAGCAGGTCGTCTCTTAGACTTAGCTTTGGTCTTCTTTGATGACCTTGATTTTTCTAGTTTATTATTTGAACTATCATATACTTCTTTCGGTATATATCTAAAGAAATTTAGGTTATATAATTTAGAATCTCGAGAGATTATATTTTCTTTAACTTGCGAATAAATTTTAGACTTTTCTTCTCTCATATCTTCCAATGTTTGTTGCTTGCCGTAACACAAAACACTAAACCTGCGCAATAACCCTTTTTGTTGCAAGCGATTATTTAGTTGAACTTTGAATAAATACTCAGCAATACATAATAATCTATTTTCATCATAATACGGCCTATTAGCGTATATAAATATTAAATAGAAACTCAGTATTGTATCTATTGTTGCTACTTTTATTTTTTGACCGTTAATGACTATAACATTGTAGTTATGACACGCAGTTGATTTATAAATAAATGCGATTACATCTTTATTTACTACAATTTCATAATGAACGGCAACATATTCACCTATAGGCTGTTTTTTATTAATTGTAACATTTTTAAAACCCTCATAATTCAATTGCTCTTTTAATATTCTAGCACTTGCCTCCGGGTTATCGCTTAAAACATCAAAATCCGGAATTTTAGAAATTTGTATGCGTTCTTTATATGGCATATGTTTACTATATAAAGCACTAGCAAAACCGCCAAAAAAAACAAGTCCTTGATTTACGAAGCAATCTTTAGTAATCTCATAAATCTCTCCCTGTTTATTGTCACTGCCTTCATAGTGCCTTTGAAAATCTAGATTTTTGCAAGATTGTCCTATTAACGGAAAATGTTTATTTAATAATATAATACGCTTAAGAACTTTCTCCCACCTCGAAACGTCACCCATAGGCCGAGAGAGCTCTTGGTACATAGCCATTCGTAAAAAATTAGGCGGGCAATAAGTTATAGCATTTATCTTTATTGCTTTTTGGTATATATTTTTAAATAAATTATTTTCCATATACGTGATGTCTGCTATTGGAATAAAATTCACATACACTTTATATGTTCCTGTATGAACACCTGACTTTGCTTCAACTTCTTCGTAGCCAGCTTTATAATAAATATTTGCTAAATCTCTCGCATATTCCATAGCTAGAGGTGAAAAAAAATCATAATCTGGTATTTCAATATCTTTGTTATAGAATCTATATTGCTCTGGTAATATGTTATTTATGGCTGTTCCACCGTAACATAGCGTTTTATGCGTTCTTAAGAAGTTTTCTAGAATTTCTATAATTTTTTTTACTGCATCTGATTGAACAAGTTTTCGACCACTAATTGAAGTAGCATTATCTATTGCCTTTCTCAATATTTGTAATTCTTTTTCTTCAAATGTTTCTTTCATAACTATTATATTATATACTAGTAATATTATAATATAATGTAATGTAATGTAACCTAATTATATGAAAAATAGCGCGCTAAAAACTAGGATTTACACCTAAATTGGTTGTGTCGGGAACACTTGGTATATCTATATTTAATAACTCTATTCTTGATTTTTTAAACCAACAATAGTTTTGCTTTGTTTTAAATAACGCATTATATCCAAGTAAGCTATTATCCATATTCTGGTGTTTCATACATATAGCCTGGCATCCGGTATCAAAAGATAGCGCAGGATCAAAGTTTATTATTGAATTATCTAAATTTGGTAATACAATGGTATATTTTGTCTTTGTGGACTCTATAAATGATAAGGAACCTTTTTTAGAAGCAATTTGATTATATCTAAATGTATTGCAAAATAATCCTTTGGCTTTCAAATTAATGTAGTCTTTCAATTTACTTAAATCGGCATTAGTATCAATAATACTAGGCAATGGGTTAAATTCACAAATTATAATAACTTTTCTATACAATTCTGACATTTCCATAAATATTAAATTCGGTCCTTTTCTGGTTTCAAGTGTAAAAACCCCATCAGCGTCAGCTAAATGTTTTTCGATTAAATCGCCCATTTTTTTAAGCATAGCCAAGTTAGTGCTCATAACTCTAAAATTTAATATTAATGGATCATTTGCGCAATTTGTATAAGTAAGATTAAAAGCCTTTTCTTTAATAGTGATTAATACTTCTTCTAATGACAGTGAATTATAAGTTTCTTTAATATAATTACTATTAGCAGTTGACGCTGCAATAATAGGCTCGTTATTATATGAATAAATCTCAAAATCTAAAAATCTGCAACCATTTGCAATACACTTTTCTAAAGCACAAAGCGCAACAAAGTTATTTTTATAGCCATCACCACAGCAACAATTATAAGCACTTTTAACGTGATAATTTATTAATTTATTATGTGAACTATCAATCCCAAACCCGCTACCAGTTTTTACAGTAGCCCCGCTGGTGTTAGTAGTAGCCCCGCTGGTGTTAGTAGTGGGGCTATTAAAATAGGTCGTATTTGTTAATGTGGGCCAATATATATTTAATTTATTGCAACTTCTGGTTTTCAAACTTAATCTATTAGCGACCCAGCTAAATAAAAGTAATACTATAAATATTACTATTGACAATGTTATATAGAAATATTGTCCTCTACTAATATTTGGCATTTTGAATGAAGTAACAGGATTAGGATTAGGAGTAGGAGTAGGATTAGACATATACTATTTATTATTATTAAATATTATTATAAAATAATATTATATTATATTATGTTAAATTTAATTTAAAAATAGTTATTATAACATAAATAATATAATATATTATTAATTATTATTAATATATTATAATATGGCAGGAGGACTATTAAATTTAATAGCGCTAGGAAATCAAAATATTATTTTAACAGGTAATCCCACAAAGACTTTTTTCAAGTCCACATATTATAAATATACCAATTTTGGGCTACAAAAATTTAGAATTGACCAAACCGGACAAATGGAATTAGATGTAACCAAAAAATCTAGTTATAGTTTTAAAATGCAGCGTTATGGCGATTTATTAATGGATACTTATTTAGTTGTAAAATTGCCAAAAATATGGAGCCCATTATTAAAATATGATGCTAATGATTATAGGCCTTATGAATTTAAATGGATTAAAAATATAGGGTGTCAAATTATTGAGTCGGTCAATATAACTGTAAATGGTGCTACTATACAAAAATTCAGCGGACATTATTTACAAAATATTGTAGAGCGTGATTTTGATGCACATAAGAAAGCACTATTTGATATTATGACAGGTAATATTAGCGAACTAAATGACCCCGCAAATTATAATAATAGAAATAATAACTATCCAAGTGTATATAAAAACGCGTCTTCTGATATAAGCGGGATTGAGCCATCGATTAATGAATATAATTTATATATACCAATAAATTCGTGGTTTTCTATGAATTCAATTATGGCGTTTCCACTAATTTGCTTACAATATAGCGAATTAGTTATTAATTTTACATTGCGACCTATAATGGAGTTATTTACAATTAAAGATGTATTATATAATAATAGTGTAAATCCTATACCATATAATAATTTTCCTCAAATACAGCCTAATCAAAATATAATCGAATACCAATTTAAAAGATTTATTAATCCTCCTCCACTAAGTGATTTGCAGCCAAATGTAGATAGTTATAAAGACTTGCCGACTAAAATTAACAGCTCTATTCATTTAATATGTACGCAATGTTTTTTAGCTGAAGAAGAGCGAACACATTTTGCCAAAAATACTCAAAATTATTTAATACGAGAGATTTACGAATATAAGTTTGAGCGAGTTATTAAGTCTAATAAAATTAAGTTAGAGTCAAACGGATTAATTAAAAATTGGATGTGGTATTTTCAAAGGAGCGATGTTGCTTTGCGCAATGAATGGTCTAATTATACAAACTGGGTATATGAAAATAAAATTCCAAATGATTTGCAAAAATTTGCTATTGCCCAAAACTTTAAATATTATAATCCACAATTTAGTTATGCTATTGGAGACATTTCTAAAAATATTTATATTACAGGTAATAGTCCATCGCTAAATGACCAAACCAATCAATGTGAAATAATGAAAAATTTTGCCCTAATTTTTGATGGTAAATATAGAGAAACGGATTTTGACAGCGCAATATTTAGTAAATTAGAAAAATATAGCAAATCTAATGGAATATGTTCTAAAGTGGGGTTATATAGTTATAATTTTGGATTATCAACTGACCCATTTAAGCAACAACCTAATGGTGCATTAAATACCAATTTTTTCAAAACAATCGAATTTGAATACAATAATTATAGTAATCCGCCACTAGACCCAAGTGCGGTTTTTACAACGCTATGTGACCCAGATACACAAGTAGTAATTGGAACATCAAAAGACCCCACAAATATTTATAAATATTATTACAATTTATATGTTATTGAAGAGAAATATAACGTATTAGTTTTTCAAAACGGATTAGCGGGACTAATGTTTGCTAGCTAGTTTTTATATAGTTTTTATAATTTAAGTTTAGCCACTCGTCGAGTTCCATGTCCGTGTTTTTTCTTGGCTTGGCGCGCTAATTTTAATGCCTTAGAGTTTTTCGAGCAACCTTGCTCTAATATGCTATAATCAACTGCAGCCGCTTTTCCACCAGTTATTGAGCTAGCTAGTCGGGCTAATCCCCAACTTTCTGCAGTTTGGTTAGGTCTAGACCCAGATGAAAAATAGGCTCCGCGTCCCTTATTTACGATTTTACGCAGCGAATTTATAGAGCATCCCGTTCTTTTAGAGAGATTTGCATTTACGCTAATAGTAGCTAACTTATATATTTTTTGCGCTTTTAATAAATGTTGCGATTTTTTCGACTTATATGATTTAACTTTTTTTCGTGTAATATAAATATGTTTCTTGTATGCGTTTCTAGATTTCTTAAGTTGTCTAAGTTGCTGTTTTCTATCTTTTTTAGTAAGGCGCCAAGGTAAATATTTTACAGGTATAACAAGAGGCATATATGCCAGTGCTTATATAATAGGTCTATAAATATATTTTATTTTATTGTCTTTATATATATTTACTATATATATGAAAGAAAGAATAATTAAATTTGAAAAGAGTAAAATAAGTGGTAAAAAGTATACAGCATATGTTCAAGATAAATCAACCAGAAAAATACGAAAAATACATTTTGGAGCTTCGGATTATGAGCAATATAAAGATAGAACTCCCCTAAAATTATATTCGCATAAAAATCATAATAATCGCAAACGTATGCAAAACTATTTTAATAGGCATTCTGGAACAAAAAAACGCGGTTCAGCTATTACTTTAGAAAAAAAGAAATCGCAAGGTTATTATAATGCGAAAATTTTGAGCCACGTTTATTTATGGTAAATAATATTTTTAGGAAAAATAGCGGTAAATATAATATTTTTAGGAAATATAATATTTTTAGGAAAAATATTGGAAAAATATTGGTAAATATAATATATTTTTATATACTATATAAACCATGCTTTTGCAATTATTTACGGAATTTATAGGGACTTTTATTTTCTTAGGAGTAATATTAAAAACAGGCGATGCACTGGCTATTGGTTTAACGCTCGCAGCCGTTATTTATTTCGGAGGTAAAGTGTCAGGAGGCCATTTTAATCCTGCTGTAAGTTTTATGATGTTATTATCTAATAAAATCGATGTAGCTAAATTTGTTGCTTTTATAATTGCTCAATTATTAGGCGGAACAGCTGCGCTAGTATTTCACACTTATACAAAATGAAACTATTTAGAAACTATTTAGAAATATTTTTATAATTTAAACTTAGTATAAAAATATTATATAAATTTAGAAACTATTAAAACGTTGGAGTCTCATAATATGCTTCAGGACCACAATAGTCAAATTTAGAGTTACCTGTAATACTTGGCTTACAATCATAAACATTATTTTCATCTTTATTATAGGTGAAAAAAGTAGATTCCTTTGTTTCGAGGCTATTATTATCAAATACTAATTCTTGGTTATAACTATGCTCTCGTGGTCCTGTTGAATTAGCTATTTGTTTTTCATAGAAACCATTTATAGTATTTAAATAACTGCTTATAACACTTACTGGAGCACTTCCAGACGAAGGAATAGTTTCTAATCTTTTCAATTCCATTTCCAAATCAGTATTGCTTGGATACGAGTTAGATGGTATAGAACCTAATGCACTATAAGGGGCTTCTCCTAGACCTCCTTGTGTTACAGGTCTTCCTGCTGTTCCAAAATAATCATTAACACTAAAATCGGTTAATTGTGCGCTAGTAAATGAACCACTGGAGTCCTGTTTTATTTCACCCATACAATTAAAAAATTGGTCCGAATTCAATAAATATTGATTAGGATTTGCTAAATTAAAAAGACTATTGTTTTTATTTAATAGTTTATAGCTATAATCCTTGCGTTCTTGTAATAAGGCATTAGGAAGAGCAACACGATAAACTGCTTGCAGGCTATTTAACATAGAGTTAAAACTAGATTTTTGCTCCGCTGTTAGATCAGACCTTTTTAATTGTCTTTGTAAATTCTCAGTTCTCGCTTTTAAGACTAAAGCATCGTTCAGTTGTGTAAGTTGTGTTATAATATTATTTAAGGCTACTTCATTAAACCCATTAAGAGAACCAGGCTGTATATTAGGAGAGCGCGACCCACTTATAATTGCATTAATTTCATTTCTAATATTACTTGTTGAAATAAAAATTAATATGTCATTAGGCATAGTTTTTGGGTCACTAAAAATGTTGGTTTTGCTTTCAGTTTTAGAAAATAACATACCTCTTTTGTTAAATAAGCGCCCGGTTGGTTCTAAAGTATTACATATGTTATTAGTTGCATTGAAAATTTGCTGATCGTAACTTAGGTCTATGGAACCGCTAATGCTTTGTTTAATAATATTTTTTATGTTTGCGCAATCTGTTATATTGCTGGTGTTGTCTTTAACACCACTATAATTAAAATTTATATCATTATTATTGTAAAATGAACTTCCAGAGCAACAAGTGACATCATAAATACTTTGGTTAATACTGCTGTTTGCTAGCAAACCACGATCATTTTGCGATGCTATGTTGTCAAATATACATTGCGACTCCCATTGACAAAAAACATTAGATGTAATAATATTGCAAATATCTAATCTATATTTATTTATACTATTGGGGATTAGACTATAACTGTAACTTATATCATATATTGGAACACAGTTTCCAGAGTCCGGTTTAATCGTGCAATTAGAACAATCTTTGTTATTATTAGCTAGGTTTTCTCTCATTTTATTTTCACTAGTTGTCACAAATAATACATAACTAGATGACACTATTATAAATAGTAAGAGCGCCATTTTGAATAAATTTCTATATTTATTACTAATTTTCATAATAATATTAATATATATTAGTATATACTAATATTATTTATAAAATTTTTATAAACTATAAACTATAAACTATAAACTATAAACTATAAACTATAAACTATAAACTATAATATTATTTAAATTTTTTATTCTAAATAAAATATTTAAATAAGATTTTATAAGATTTTACTTTTATAGTCTTTTACTTTTATATGTTCTATGTTTTTTATACTTTTTACTATATTTTCTATGTGCTTTTATAGTTGTTTTATGTTTCTTATGTGATGTTTTTACTTTTTTATGTAATTTTTTAACTTTTCTAGTATATTTAATTTTTTTACTATATTTATTTAGTAATAACTTTTTATTTTTATTGGTTCCTCCGTTATAGCTCCTATAGCTCCTATATCTTTTATGTGTGCCTTCTATTGTGCCTTCTATTGTGCCTTCTTCACAAAAATTAAATTCTACCGGAAACATTATCAATTTACCACTGCTTACAAATATAGGAGATGTTGTACCATCAGGATTAATTTTATGAATATCTCTAAATTTATCGCTAGATATAATGTATTTTGTAGATTTAGGTAATAAATTTGTAACAATGTAAGCAATATTGAGATCATCATATGATGAAGCATTAGAACCTATTATTATAATAACATTCATAGTACCATATATCTTTTTTAACTCATCTTTAAACTGTATAAATGTTGTGTTATTTTTATCGTTCTCTTGAATGCTAATTATAATTCTCTTACATCTCTCCATTTTTTTATTTATCCATTTTTGTAGTTCTTTAGCAAACTCACCATCAGCACTCTTGGACGGTTTACAATCTAGTAATCTATATTTTAAATTAGAATAATCTATAATTAAAGTTTCTGAGCCTTCTTCATCTTTGTCCTGACCTAATGATTCTAACATGACTAACTTTGCACCAGCGTCTAAACGCCAAATACCATATAATGTATTTCCAAGGTATTGTCCATTTTTTCTTAACTTATCATAAATAGTTTCAAATGTAATATCCCATTTGAGACCAAACCTTTTCAAATACTTATTTATAGTAGCTATGGATGTTATAATACGCGATTCACTATCTTGAGTATTTATGTGACGTGAATCTATATATAGATTGGTTACCGCAATTTCAGATAATTGCCTAGTCAATGTTGGTGGTTTGCGCTCTGGATTCATTACTGGTTGTCCGTCTATGTAAACTAAGCGATCCTCTCCTATAGAGGCAGTAAGTTTATCTCTTTCTTCAGCTAATACATCATCATTATTTCTAGGGTTATCCAATTCAGTTCTATATATAATATCACGTTCCTCAAATTCTTTAAATGATGCCATATAATATTATATATACAAAATATTATATACTAAATATAACATTTTATATACGAAATATAACATTTTATATTTATAATATTATAATAAATGTGAATTATATTGATTATTAACAATAATAAATTTGGTATTAAGCGCCAATTCTTCTAAATTAGCGCTATTTGTATAAGTGCATGCACTTCTTAATCCCCCTAAATAATTTTCAATAGTATTTTTTAATGCACCTTTATAAGCAACTTTGAGTTCTCGCCCTTCAGAGCTCCTATAATCACTATTATTATTTGCTGCATAATTATTTTTCATTGCATAAGTCGAGCTCATACCATAAAACAGTTTATGTTTAGCTCCCGTTTTTTCATCGCAAACAATTTGTCCTGGGTTTTCATCGTGCCCTGCAAATGCTCCGCCAATCATTACAAAATCAGCACCAGCTCCAAAAGCTTTTGCTAAATCACCCGGACAAGTAATGCCACCATCACTCAAAACATAAGACTTGTTATGTTTATTTTGATCATATTCATAGCATATGTCAAAATTAACGCGATTATACTCAGCGCATTCTTGTACGCATTCTAAAATACAGCTTAGCTGTGGCATCCCTATTCCTGTTTGAATTCGTGTAGTGCATGCACTCCCTCCACCGATACCAACTTTAACAATGTCAATTTCTAATGCATTTAATAACTCTACTCCCTCGCTTGTGCATACATTACCCGCTATAATAATCTTTTCAGGATACTCACTCCTTAATATTTTACAAAAATCATTAAATTTAGAAATGTAACCATTTGCTATATCAACACAAATGAATTTACACTCGAAATTATCTAAAATAAATGTTAAATTGTTATAATCGTCATCACCTATTCCCGTTGAAATCATAAAATAATCAGGATTTAGCTTAGACTCACTATTTTCTTTATTATAATCTAGCAAATCTTGTAATTTATGAAATTTATGAAGAGCAGTAATAATTTTATAAGTGCTTAATACTTTATATAATTCCAATGTTCCAATAGTTGTCATATTTGCAGCAATAATAGGTATTCCCGTCCACGTTACTCCATTTTGAAAAACAATTGTTCTTTCCAAAACAACATCTTTTCTACTGTTTAATTTCGATTTTTTAGGAAGAATTAATACATCTCTAAAATCGAGATATTTATCCATACTATCAAATTTATACATATAAATATTATCACCCATGATAATGCTATTTATTTACTAACTATTTAATTTGAATTGTGTTTAAATGTTTTCTAAATATTATAATATGTTATAATAATATAACATATTAAATTATGACTTTATTTGATTATCCAATATATTCAGGTGATTCTATATTTGGTAAGTTAAAAAAAACACAAGGAACGTGTCCTGCAAAAACAGATATATGTAATAACTTTGCAAACAGTAATTATGTTATAGATGGAACTGTATTACTTCCTAAATGTAATGCCGCTACATTTAGTTTTACAGAAAATAAGGATGAGTCTCCAAATGGCTGTTGTGTTGTTGATACTTCAAATGACACGTGCGATAGTATGTTAGAATCTAAAGGCATTACAAATATTGCAGGAAAATATTATGATATAGGCATAGATATAACAGACGCAAGTGGAGAAAATCAGCGCTCAATATGTCATTCGGCACCAATTAGACAAAGAACTTTAGTAATAACCGATTTTATTACTATAATTATTGCTAGTGCTGTTATATTAATTCTAACTGCAATTGTTGGTGGGTGTTACGAATTTATCTTAAAATATGGCGAATGTAAAGACTGTATTTATTATAAATCCACTTGTGCAAATAGGAAAAGATTGAGCGTTATTGACTATATGTTTCCTAGTGTAGTATGTAATTATCCATATCAAGAATGTAATAAAGGCACTGGCACAGGCGAAAGCACATTAACCGGTGGCGGACCAGAAAAGAGCGGTTTTATAAGTACATACGCAGAATATACTGCAAATGGAACAAAATGTATAACTTTACACGAGGTTGAAAGCAAACAAACAAAACCTTTTCCGTATAATTTAATAGATTATGCTAATGACAGTATTAAGTTAGAATTAATAAGAATACCAATTAGAGCTTTTGCGCTATTTTTTCTTTATACGGCACTTTTTACTAGACAAATTCTTTCCTATATATTGAAAAAATGTTCTATAAAATATCAACAAGTTGTAAAACATAATGCACTAATAAGCAATATTATGTTTCTGTTTTTAACAGGAATATTGTTCAATATTATTGCTAAATATACAGGTATAGCAGGATTACACGGAGCAAATGGTTACATATTATATTTTCTAATAATGGTATCATCAATTATGTTTTCTTTAAGTTGTGCAGCTGCAATATTTGTATTATGGTGGTATCCTTCACTAGTATTTGAAAAATACTATATACAATGCAATATTCCTCGTAATTATTATAGAATGGTCAATATTAGAAAAATGTTTTTTTCTCTCACCGATAAAAAGCGACCATTAGGTAAAAGAATATTGTTTATAATAATTGACATATTATTAATACTTCCATTAATAATTGTGGCAATGTTTTCATTATCTTTAGGTGTGTTTGGTTCTGCTAGCGCATTCATTTATTTGGTACTATCATTATTATTTAATATGTTTTATATACCATTATCTAATACAGTAGAATTTTTAGATATTATTAAAAGTCACGGCAATTTATTAACAATATTATTTTGCGTAACAGTATTAGTCGCGTCCATTAATAAAATGAATTCTATAACAAGTGGAATATTAGGCGGATTAATGGCTTTTATTATTTTATATACCTTAATTAGAAAATCAAAATAAAATAAAATAAATTTAATATATTAAATAATAATATAAATATAAATCGTTAATCATATAATTATATTATAAAAATGGGAAAGAAAAAATCAGGAGATAAAAAAGAATTACCATTTGTAAGCATATGTACTCCTACATTTAATAGGCGTCCTTTTTGGGAGTATACTATTAAATGTTTTATGCATCAAAACTATCCAAAAGATAAAATGGAGTGGATTATTATTGATGATGGAACAGATAAAATAAAGGACCTAGTAGAAGGTATTCCGCAAGTGAAATATTATGACTATGACGGAAAAATGCCTTTAGGTAAAAAAAGAAATATTATGCACGATAAGTCTAAAGGCGATATAATCGTATATATGGATGACGATGATTATTATCCTCCTGAGCGTGTTTCTCACGCAGTGAATATGTTAATGACTCATCCTTCTGCACTATGCGCTGGTGCTAGTGAAATATATATTTGGTTCAAGCATATTCAAAAAATGTATCAATTTGGTCCTTATGGTCCAAATCATGCAACGGCTGGGACATTTGCTTTCAAGCGTGAATTATTAAAAGACCACAGATATGAAGACCACGCTGCTTTAGCAGAAGAAAAAGCATTTTTGAAGAATTACAGTGTTCCTTTTGTTCAATTAGAGCCGAAGAAAACCATTTTAGTATTTTCGCATATTCACAATACATTTGATAAGAAAAAATTATTAGAGCAAGGAGAAAACGATTATCAAAAAACATCACCAAGAACCGTAGATGAATTTGTTAAAGATGAGGCTATGCGGCATTTTTATATGGAGAAAATAGATGGACTATTACAAAATTATAAACCAGGTGACCCGTCAAACAAGCCTGACGTATTAAAGCAAATTAAAGAAATTGAGGAAGAGCGTAAAAGTATGGCAATGCAGCAAAGCGGCGGACAAGGTCAAATTGTGTTAAATCAAAACGGGCAACAAATAGTGTTAAACAATGAGCAAATAGTTCAAATAATTCAAAAGCAACAAGAACAGTTACAGCATTTTGCAAAAATGTTAGAAGATAAAGATAAGATTATTAGTGGTTTAGAGTCGCAATTAGAAGTTTATAAAATTATGAATGAAAAGAATAATTCAATTATTCAACTATTACAAAAAAACCAATAACTAATTAATACAATAGTTATATTATATAATATAATATATAATATAATATTAATGTTTTTATCAAGCATTTGTGCCCCTGCTTTAATATATATAGGATTTTCATTAATTCAAATATTTATAGATATTTATAGCAATAAAATCAATGAGGCTTTTTTAAAATTTATATTTATGCTAATATTTACATTAATAATCAATATATTGTGCGATCTAGGATTTGTTGTTATTGCATGGATTTTTGTTTTTATACCTATTATTATGATGACAATTATATCTACACTATTATTACATGTTTTCGGTCTTGACCCTAAATCTAAAGATTTAAAATCCAACATACGTAATGCTAGCGATGGCTCAAATAATGACATTGAATTAAAAGGTTCGGAGCTATTAAATCAGCAAAAATATGCCTACGAATACGATCAATATAAAAACGAAGAGCGAATAGATAGAGATAAATTACGTCATAAGCTATATGATAATATTGACGAAGTCTATAAATTACCTTTAAATTCTGACTCTGTATATGACTTATCTAATAATCCTGCAAAATACTTTATTGTTGATAAAGTATTAAACTATTTTAGCGAATTTTCATTTGCTAAGCAACTAGTTAATTCTCAATTATATCATACAATCTTTGCAAAAAGTTTAGCGCAAGATAATATATTATACAATGATTATATTAGCTCTAGACCAAGTTCTATAAATTATGCTTTGCCAACAGTTAGTATAGCTGGAATAACTAGTGCTACAACTAGTGCTACAACTACTAAGCCTACTAAGCCTAATAAATATAAAAGCTATTATGCCAAATATGATAATGAATATAAAGTAGATGGTTATGACTTATTTAAGCGCAATAAATATGAAAGTGTTAAACGCGATTTAGAAGCTAAAGACCCGCAAGTTACTTCTATTAAAATTAATGCTGTATTAGAAGCAATGTGGAATAAGTTGTCAGCTGCCGAACAAAATGCATGGAATAACTCTAGCGATGCTGGAAAAACAACTGATTATAAACTGAAATATGACGACACAGATTTAACAAGTTACGATACACATAAAGCAGAAAATATTATATCATCATTAAGTAAATATGCAGAAGATAGGCCGTGTCCTATAAATGAAACACCTTTAACATATAAATCAAAAACAGGACTAGTTTGTTATGAAATTTGTCCTCCTGGAAAAATTAGAAATGCTGCAGGAGTTTGCGCACCTGTAAATAAATACAACTAACTAATCATTTTATTTTAATATATTAAAATATATTAAAAATAAGAATATATTAAAAATAAGAATTTTATTATTAATATATTTATGAATATGGTAAATACTAGCTGTATTAGCTACATATTACCTTACAATTATTTTGATTTTGATAGTGAATGGGTCTTTATTATTTTTTTTATTATTTTTCTATTATTTTTCTATTATTAGTTTAATTAAAACATTTTAAAAACATTTTATTTATAATTAATATACTTATGAATAAACTGAATAATGATTGGAGTTGTTGGATACATTATCAAAATGATAATGAATGGACTCTCGAAAGTTATAAACACATTGCCAAATTTTCTTATTTAAAAGAAATAACATTATTTATTGAAAATTTGCACGAGTCTATTATAAAAAAAACAATGGTCTTTTTTATGAAAGACGCCATACTACCTTTATGGGAAACAGAAGACAATATTGAGGGTGGGTGTTTTTCATATAAAATAAGCAATAATAATATTGTTGCTATTTTTAAAATTTTATTATATAAGATTGTGGGTAATACTTTAATAGATGATGAAAATATAAACACTAATATAAATGGAATATCTATTAGTCCTAAGAAGAATTTCTGCATAATAAAAATATGGATGAAACAAAAGGATTGTTTTGACAATTTTGACTCATCATCCAATAAAGACCCATTTTCTATTCATAGTATATTTGCCATTGAAGAACAAATTTGCGTATTTAAGCAGCATAAATAGCTAGACTAATTATTGGAACTAGGCAATGATGATAAGCACATCTTAATTTCGCCTAGTGAAGCAACATTGTATTTTACAATAAGAGGCCTATTGTTTTCCAAATAAATTTCTATTTGATTACATAAATTGGTGCATTTAATAAAGTATAGTAGATTTTTGAGAGAATATTCGCCTTGTATAATTTTATTATGTTGCTTGTTTAATATTTGCATATTAGCGTTGTTTTCACTTCTTCTAATTTCAGCTTTAGCAAATTGTCCAGAGCATTTAAATATTAATTCGTCTTCGACCGATTTTATTTCTATTTTTTCTGAAATATTTGCTAAATCTCTAATTATTTTTTGGAAGTCGTTTGAAGGCATATTAATAACAGATGAAAATTTTACATCTGGTATTTCTAATTCATCTTGTTCTGGTTCTATTAGCTTTAACTTTTGAATTTTTGATTGTTTTATTGTTCCGTTTTCAAATTTTAATCCTAACTCAGTTACAATACCTTCATTGTAATCATCGTTTTCAATATAAATAGTTAATGTGTCATCGTTATCTATTGTTGTAATTAATTTGAATAAATGGAGAATATTAACACCAACTATTATTTTTTCTTCTTTACATTCAAAAAATTCAAAATTTTCCGCTTTTAAAAACAAATGCACCAAAATTGTGTGCGTCTTATCCATATTGATTATTTTTATTCCTTGTTTTGTAAATACTATGTTTGTTTCCAATAAAATATCTTTCAATGCTGCCATTAATATGCGAAATGGAGCAATTTGAACGGTTTTTATTGTTAATTTATTATTATTATTACTAATGTATTCGTTTGATAACATATATTTTATTTAGTTTAAAAACTGATTAAATCTTTAAGTAAAAATTTAAAATATAATATATTGGTTGTATTATTATTATTTATAAGCAATAATTAATTTAGTTATAAATAAAGTGTTTTATCTTGTTGTTGTTTGTGTTTGTGTTTGTCTTAAAGGGTCTGTAAATGCATTTGAATAACCTGATGCTCTATTTGATATAGCGTCTGCATTAGAAGTAGCAGTAGAAGTAGAAGTAGAAGTAGCAGTAGAAGTAGAAGTAGAAGTAGGGCTATCTACATTTGAAGATGCATTATCAGCAACCGATGAAGCAGGCGCAGGTATAGGAGTTGGGTCAGCAACCGATTCAGGGGGCGGTGGTGTATATATTTCTTCTGTATTTGAATTTGAATTTGAATTTGTGTTGTCAGTATTGCTATTATTGTCATTACTATTGCTTATTGTAGCAGAACCATTAGGACAACCATTAATAGTTATTGTCATACCCTCAAATAGGCTATTTTTATAAACCAATATACCAATTAGTGGTAACACTAATAATAATATTAATATTACTAGTTTAATAGTATTATAACTCTTAAATCTATGCATAACGTTTTTTTTTGCCATATATTAGCGTATATTATAATAACACATATTATAATATATAAGACCAGACAAATAATTAATTAATATATAAAAAAATTATATTAATTAATCCCTTAACCTATTAATGTCTTATTTAATAATTTATTAAATAACTTGAGAGACTTAATAATGAACTAATCATATTATAAATAGTCATAGTTTGAAATCAATACATCAAACTATAATTATATTAATGCTATTTTTTTAAATAGTGTTAATTTATATATTAGGCGACTTGCCTAATTTGGCAACCTTACATTTTCCGTCTTCTTGTGCCACGGGCTTTTCTGCCTCTTCGCTTTGTAGCACTTTTTTTAGAGCCATCTCTTCTTACCCAGCCGAATTTACCTTTTTTTGTAAAATAGCCCGCTTTTTCTAAACGTTTCTCTCTTTTTGCGCGATTATATAGTTTCTTTGAAACTACGTGGCCTCGTTTATTCATTAATAAATCCGATTTAGTTAGCCCTCCTTTTGTTTTGTAAGCTGTACCATGCCAAATTTGAGCGCGCGAACCTATTAACATAGGATATTTGTGTCCGTGAATATGATACATACCGTCGTCAGCCTTCATAAATTTTTTGGTCATCTTCTTTATTTATATTATAATTAGAGAAAATAATTATTTCTAAAATATATATAAATTTTGTTTAATATTTGTGCAATATTTGTTTAGAAATTATATATTTTATATATTTAAAATATATAAAATATATGCCTAGTTCTGATTATAATAAAATAATTAGCACTATTAATAGTGTTTCGAGCAATTATAGCTATAGTCCTGACCCTGCTAATTTAATATGTATTGACTCGTCAAATAATAGAATAGGCATAAATACTTTAAATCCTGATGAAGCTATAGATATTAGGGGAGGAAGAGTAAGAGCTAATGATTTCATTTTTATGGAACCGATTAATAATTCTGTTTCTCTTAAAGATATACTAAGTTTGTTATCACTTATATTTGACCCTGATTTTAATGGTAATATAAGCATTACTAATATTGATGTTTCAGGAAATATAATACCTTTAATTGACGCTATCTCTAATTTAGGTTCTTCATTAAAGATGTGGAGCAATGCATATATACGTGATATAAGCGTTACTAATATTGATGTAAGCAATAATTTAAATCCATTAATTGCTAATACAGCTAGTTTAGGCACTACGCTTAAATCTTGGGGAAATGCATATATACGTGATGTAAGCGTTAGCAATA
>Ga0164295_10000061_pt1 | contig 97627 bp, 92 predicted proteins | sample GEODES006metaG_FD_111798 | JGI IMG/M metagenome (GOLD analysis project Ga0164295, IMG submission 111798) | Oligotrophic lake water microbial communities from Sparkling Lake, Wisconsin, USA - GEODES006 metaG | ecosystem: Environmental > Aquatic > Freshwater > Lake | place: USA: Sparkling Lake...
TATAACTTTTGGATAAACAATATCAATCGTATTATATATACTAATAAATCCAAAAGCATTCAAAATTATATTTCTTAACATTTCTTCCGTTGGAATACATTTCTCTACTTCAAAATATTCTACCATTTGAGAAGCCAATTTTTTATATGATTTAATAGGCAAAGGAAAATCACCGTGGCTACTACTCGCTTCTATATCAAAACTACATATTTTTAATGGAACATGAGTTTCTTTATTATTACACGAAATAATAGATTTCCATCCAATTTCATACTCTTTTACACAAGTCGTTGTATTCGAAGAAGGTAATAATTGTGTTTTAGAGAAAGTTATCCATCCAGAAGGACTTATATTTTTAATATGAAATAATCTTAATAGAGGTGGAATATTTGCTTCATATAAATATAAATTATCATCTTCAAACGTAATTCCATTTTCATATAATCTTTTTGAATAAGGATCGTACCATAGATTTTTACATTTATTAAATGATAACATACTATTGAATTTTAATTCAATGAATTTATATTTTTTTCCGGCATCAAAACCATACAACTTTTTCTTTTTTAACAATTTACAATCATCAATTGAATTTTGATAATATTTTCCTATTCTTGATTTTATATAATTTAAAAACCTAATTTTTGTATCTTTTGTCCATGTATCTCCCACTTTTATATAAAAGTAGGGTTTGAAATCTTTCACTGTAATTGAACAAGATTGTTTATTTTCATTATATCCAAACATTTGAATAATAAATTGTGTTTGATCAATATATTGATTCTCCTCTTCTTCTTCTTCATTATTTTCATTATTCACTCTAAAATCATATAATCTGACAAAGATATCTTCAGCTTCCATCTTATAGAGAAAGTGGTCGTATTTTTAATTTGATATCCATTATATTATGGATAATTTATTCAATTTTTTAGATATTGGATATTAATACATCATATATATAATTATATAATATGAATAGACTACAAATCGTTCTATTATTAAATGGATTATATGATATAATTTGTTCTCTATGTATTTTATTTAGAATACAAATATTTTTCTTACATCCAAATATTTTTTTGAATAATCATAATAAAATAATAAATCGTTTATTAGCATTTTGGATAATGACATATGGACTCATAAGATTGCTTGCTTCATTTAATTCACAATACATTCTAATTGCTTCTATTACTTATTTTATTGAAGCGTTTTATTATTTATACGAATTACAATTCAATACAATTCATAGAGAAAAAGCTATATTTGTTTCTCTATTTTCACTCATATTAGGATTATTTATATTATATTAATGCAATGATAAATTAAATGATTTTCTAGATTTTTTTGATTTTTTTGATTTTTTTGATTTTATAGATTTTTTTGATTTTATAGATTTTCTAGATTTTCTAATCGGAACTACAATTTCTTCATAAGATACTGGTTTATAAGATTTCATCGACGGATAAGATTTCATCGACGGATAAGATTTCATCGAATGTAGTGATTTCATTGGTTTTGTTAATGAAACTCTTTTTGTTTGTTTATCTTCTATCCATTTCGCTATATCGGACGCATTTCTATCTACTCCTTCTTTATTATATTGTGTTATTGTGTTTCCATTTATATAACGTATGTTTGGAAATAAACGAGGTTGCTCTCCTACATTATTTAAACTAGTAAATAATAATTGGTTTATTCTTATTGCTAATAGCTCATCATCAAGAATTTCTCTATTAATGTGTTTTGGTATTTGATTCCATTCCTTCGTAGTTGTAATGCAATAAGGACAGTCATCCATATAAAAATATAACACGATTGGTTTTTTTCTATTTATGTTGTTATTTATTTTTTGAATAGATAATATATTATTTGGTTCTGTATTATTTTCAATAGATATTAACTCCATTAATATCTATCAAGAAAAAATAAATATAAATATATAATATGCTGTATTTAATATTTATAATAACTTGTTTTTTATTAGGAATATATTTTATTATTCATTTTGATAAAATAAATAATACAAACAATATTTTAGAAGGATTTATAGAACCTTCAGATAAAGGTTTTAAATGTCCAAACGTATTGATTCAAAAAGGTGTTAAATATTATTTATACAATTCAAAATTAGCAGAAGTCCCTGGTGTAAATCCAATACAATTTGAACACTTGGAAGATTATGTTGAATTTATGGACTGGCAAAGGAGTCAAGGAATAAGATGTCCTATTTTATATTTACAACATAGTTATAATGCACAAGGTGATGCTGTTTATAAGGTTCGGCCTGATCCGTTGGATGTACAAGGCGGGTTACCACCTGCTCCTCCTATTAATACTACCACTCCTTCTTGTAATAAAACATTAAATATAATAGACTCGAATGATTTTATAGATGTAAGTAATATTACAGAAAAAGATACTGAAAAATTGTTATTTAGTCCAAACGCAATGGATAGTAATTGGGGTGGTGTTCAATATACAGAAAAATTAGTTGAAGCAGGTGTTTATGATGATGATAATGTAGCTATATATATACCCTAGCTGTTTAATTTTCATCTTGTCTCTTTAATTTTCATCTTGTCTCTTTAATTTTCATCTTGTCTCTTTAATTTTCATCTACATATTTCATTATTTTATTTAGGTTTTGTTTTCCAGAACTCATTTTATTTATATTATCAATTGTATTCATTATTTTTTGTGGGGTTAATGAAGCAGGACTTAATGATAATAACTCATTTAACATTAATCCATCTAAATAATCGCTCATATCTATTATTGTATTTTCATAATGTGTTCGATGTTGTTTTATATTCAATTTATCCTTCATATTATGGTGCTCAATTTTTAATTGTTCTGTAAGTTTGCTAGAATTAATTCCATGTCCTGTATTATTTGTATTTTCTTTGGTATCGTTATTTGTCATTCCTTCTATTTGATATTTATATGTCCTAAAAAAGAAAAAAGCAATGATTAATATAATAAATAAAAAAGAAAAAAAATTTATATATTCATTTGACGACATATATATTTATCTTTTTATTTTTTATATGAATAAACATATAAAAAATATATAATAATATGTTATCCAAGAAGTGTTCCTGAATGAGTAATTGTATAACCATTTCTTGGTAACTGGAGCGGATTGCGTGTAGTAAACAAATAGAGTTGTTTTAAAGAAGGTTGTCGTTGAGGAGCACGATACGTATATGCATTACCAATGTTATACACAGTCATCCACGTGTTACCACCCCAAGTACCAGCCTTTTTCACACCACCAACAGAACCTCCACTTTGTGCTGTCCTATTACCAATCGTATTTTCATAACGTGCAGCACCAAATTGACAACCTCTCATATTTAAAGCCATATTATAATATATATAAGATAATAATTTAGATGGTATACTACTTTATATATATTTGTACATCTAATGGAAGAAGTTACTACAACTACATATAACTTTTTGAATCCGTATAACTCCCTAAATAAAGAGATTACATTGAATGATGTTCAATGTATTCTTAAAAAATATGGTGTTCATTATGAAATATTTAATTTTAATTTATTTAAAAGAGCATTTATTCATTCTTCATATACAAAAAAAACTCAATATGAATTATCAGAAAATAATTTATCTTTAGTAGAATGTCCTAAAGATTGTATTCCACTTCATTCAAAATCAAACGAAAGATTAGAATTTTTAGGGGATGGGGTATTAGAACTCGTTACAAAATATTATTTATATAGAAGATTTCCTAAAGAAAATGAAGGGTTTATGACTGAAAAAAAAATAGCCATTATTAAAAATGAAGCAATAGGAAAAATTGCACAAGAAATGGGATTACATAAATGGTTTATTTTATCTAGACAAGCAGAAGAAAAAAATATTAGAAATAATTTAAAAAAATTGGGTTGTTTATTTGAAGCATTTATGGGAGCATTATTCCTAGATGTCAATAAAATAAGTATTAAGGATGAAGAAGGATGGTTTGGAAATATTTTTCATTGTGGTCCAGGATTTCAAATGGCGCAAACATTTATAGAACACATTTTTGAACAACATATTGATTGGGTAGCACTCATTCAAAATGATGACAACTACAAAAATATTCTCCAAGTAAAAATACAAAAAGAATTTAAAGTTACACCTTGTTATGTTGAATTAGAAAATGATTATGAAAATGGATATAAAATGGGAGTATTTCTTTGTATAGGACAATCCATTCATAATATCCCATTAAATCAATACATGCATATAGATGATTTGTCTACTTTTCAACAAATTCACGATTATATAAAAATAAATGGTAAAATATTATTATTTATGGGGTCTTCACAACATAAAATTAAAAAAAAAGCAGAACAAATTGCTTGTAATGAAGTTCTTACTAAATTAAACATTAATTAAATAAAAAACTATAATTTTTTATTTAACAATATATAATACTCTCTATGATTGATGAATTAATAGAAAAATTATCTATAAAACCTATATTAGAAGAACCAATACAAAAACAATTTGAAGTAAAATATTTTACAGATAAAGAAAAGGATATATCCTTCGAAGAATACAAAGAATTCAATATGGATTTATTCAGAGGAAAGTTAATTTCTAATCATTTAGAATTGGTTTCTTCTGATAAAGAAAAAATTTCTTATGAAAAAGAATCATTTGCTGAAGAAAAAGAAAAAGAAGATGAAGAAAAAGAAGAAGAAGAAAAAGTAGAGAAAACTTTAGTCAAATCTAAACAAGTAAAAACACAATTACCAAAAGAAATAGATGAAGAGGTTGATAAGAGACAAATTGCTACTATTGCAAGAAATAAATGGAAAATATATGGCGAAGATATAACAAGCCAATTACCTCCACCCGTTGAATATAAACTTTCTGTATCACCTTTTTTTATGAATAATAGAGAAGTATTTGTTCAATTTATTAATAAGCATTTTAAAGAATATAAAATTAAATTAGGTAAGGGTGAAGATGTAACTTGTGAAAACTTACAAAACGATGAAAATAATTTCTCGGCATTAAATCATCAAAAAATTATTCGTGACTACTTGAATCTTTATACACCTTATCGTGGATTATTAGTTTTTCATTCATTGGGCGCAGGTAAAACTGCCTCTTCAATTGTTGTTGCTGAAGGATTAAAGAATTCTAAACAAGTCTATATCTTAACTCCTGCTTCTCTAGAAAAAAATTATAAAACCGAATTAAAAAAAGCAGGTGATCCTTTATATCGGATAAATCAATGTTGGGAATGGATACCAGTCGACTACGATACAGACCGGAATACAATTGAAACACTCTCTACTATTCTTAACTTACCAATCCCTTATATAGTAGAGAACCACGGTGCTTGGCTTGTCAATACAAATAAAAATTATAATTGTAATCAATTAGGTAAAAAAGAACCATTTATACAAAAAAGTCAAAGCGAAATGGCCAGTTTAAACAAACAAATTGATATGATGATCGACGCAAAATATAAATTTATACATTATAACGGCTTAACAAAACGAAAATTTAATGAATTAACTGATAATTTACAAAAAAATATTTTTAATAATTCAGCAGTTGTCATTGATGAAGCACATAATTTTATAAGTAGAATTGTCAATAAGATTTCTAAAGAAAAAGAAAAACCCACAGACAATTTCTCATTCCATTCCGTGGCATTAAATATGTATCAAATGTTATTATCAGCAAAAAATTGTAAAATCGTATTATTATCTGGTACACCTATAATCAATTATCCTAATGAAATAGGAATTTTATTTAATATTTTGAGAGGGTATATTTATACTTGGAACATACAAATAAAAACATCGAATCCTATTTCCAAAGAAAAATTAGAAAAAATGTTAGTCACTAATTATGGTATCACAGATTATATTGAATTTGATAATTCAAAAAAATTATTAACTATTACTCGAAATCCTTTTGGATTTATAAATAAAATAAGTAGAGAATACAAAGGTGTTTTATTAAATGACGATTATATCAGTGATGACAACTTTGAAAGAATTGTTCGAGGAACATTAAAAAAAGAAAATATTGAAATTACAGCAATTGAAAAAATAAAATTCAAAGCATTACCAGACAAAATAGAAGATTTTGAACGATTATTTGTAAATTATGATAATGGATTAAAATTAACAAATACTCATTTATTTCAGAGAAGAATATTAGGTCTTGCCTCTTATTATAGAAGCGAACAAGAAAAATTATTACCTAGATATAATGTTGAGACAGATTTACACGTTCTTGAAATACCAATGAGTAATTTTCAGTTTGAAAAATACGAATCAGCAAGAGTCAACGAAAGAAAAACAGAAGAAGCAAATAAAAAAAAATCTGGAAAGAAAAAACCAATCAATGATAATGAATTATTTAAAGAACCTACTTCTACATATCGAATCTTTTCTCGACAATTTTGTAACTTTGTTATGCCAAATGAAATCGGAAGACCACTACCTGATATGAAAGAAGATATTGATATTGAAATAAATAATGATAAAGAAGATGAAATTGAAGGAGATGAAATAGTAAATGAAGTTGGAGGTAGAGAATATATTGCAAGAATTCAACGAGCATTAAGAAATCTAAGCGAACATTCTTCTGAATATTTAAATGAAAGAGCATTAGAAAAATATAGTCCTAAATTCTTAAAAATGTTGGAAAATATAAAAAGACACGATAATGTCGGTTTAAATTTGGTTTATAGTCAGTTTCGCACAATGGAAGGTATTGAAATATTTAGACTTGTTCTTCTTCAAAATGGGTTTCGTGAATTTAGAATTAAAAGTTTAGGTCAAGGACAATGGGATTTAGATTTTCCTAGAGAAAATTTTAGTTTGCCTATGTTTGCATTATATACTGGAACAGAAGATTATGAACAAAGAGAAATTATTCGATTAATATTTAATGGTGAATGGGATAAAATCCCTATTTTAATTGCTGATAAATTAAGAGAATATTCTCCAAATAATAATTTGGGTGAAATTATCAAAGTATTAATGATTACCGCTTCGGGATCAGAAGGAATTAATTTGAGAAATACACGATATGTACATTTAATGGAACCTTATTGGCATCCCGTACGATTGGAACAAGTGATTGGAAGAGCAAGAAGAATATGTAGTCATAAAAATTTAGATTATTCTCTACAAACTGTCGAAGCATTTATTTATTTAATGGAATTTACACAAGAACAAATAGATAGAGAAGACAGTAACGAATTAAAAAAGAAAGATTTAAGTAAACGTAAATTCTCTATTTCTGGAACATTAGAATATATTCCTCTTACTAGTGATGAAGCATTATTTGAAATTTCTGAAATAAAAAAAGAATTCAATAACCAAATCAATAAAGCAATTAAGGAAGCATCCATCGATTGTCAATTATATCAAGAAGGTTCTACAGAAAGACTCAACTGTATACGTTTTGGTACATCTTCACCTAATAAATTTTCGTATGTTCCTGATATCAAAAAAGAAGCAAAAGATGAAACCACTAAATTAAATAAAGAAAAAGATGTATTAACAGGATTAGATGAAATTAAATTCAAAGGAAAGGTATTTGTGAGACGACAAATTGGACCAACATATAGAGGAGAAATAATTTATGAATTGTTTGATAAAGATTCCTATTTAAGAGTTAAAGAAGATCCTAGTAATTATTTACAGAAACGATATACATTATTGATAACAAAAACAAAACCAATTATTTTGGAAAATGGAGAAAAAATTCGGTTGGAAAATGGAGAAATATATGAAGTAAATGATATTTAATTATTAATAATGTTATATAATTCAATTAATATTTATTCGATATATATTATTAATACACGTAACAATTATTAAGATATTGTTTACCATTTAATTATATCTAGTTATATATAATTATTAATTTAGGATATAATAATAATTATAATATAATTATAATTTATGACTACAAATACTGGAACCATTCAATTTGGTACACCTACTGGAACAGATCAAACATATGAAATTCTTACTGCAAGTTCATCTAGTGATTTAAATATAACCGCAACTGGAAAACTGACTTTAAAAGCACCTGAAAATATTAATATTGATGGTAGTATTAATCTTTATGATGGTTCCCAAAAATATGGAACGTTTACTAGTGACTCAAATGGTGATTTAACCATACAGTCAGGTAGTGGTATTACTGAAAATATTAATTTGAACGCAAGTCAACATATAAACATTGGGCTTTATACGACCACTAGTACGACCACATATTGTTATTTAGCTCAAGATACAAATCTAATCAATGGTTTAAATGGTGTAAGTATCAATTCGTATGATAGTATTGATGGAACTAATAATACTAATAGTAATGTGACTATTAATGCTGGTTCTACTGGTGGTAATATTTATTTAAATGGTAATGGAACTGTTAACCTTCTAAATGGTACCACCCAATACGGAACGTTTACTAGTAATACACTTGCTGGTACTGGTACCACAAGTGATTTATCCATTACTTCGGGTAATACTTCTGATAATAGTGGAAATATTTTTTTAAACGCTTTAAAAAAAGGAGCAGGAGATATTGCTATCGGGATTGGTATAGGAACAATAGGTAACAATCTAGGAATATTTATCGACGACACTGGTCTCTTGCACCTTGAAAGTAAGAATGGGTATAAAATATCGACCGGTAGTAGTGTCGAATTACAATCAACCAATAGCAATGTCACTATAGACGCATCAACAAACATTACATTAGCTACAGGTGATGATGGTATAATTTTTCGAGGTAATAATAATGGTGGAACGGTTGGATCATTTACATATTTTGCGAGTAATTTTTATATTAATGCTGATAATAACCTTTTTTTAAATACTGGTCCAACAACTAATGGTTTAACTACATCGATAAATTTGCAAAATGATGGTACAACATTTGGAAAGTTTACTGGTAGTTCGACTAGTATGACTTTATACGCATCAGGAGAACTTACTTTAAATGTTACTGGTAATAATGGAAGTGAACATATAAACTTTGCTCTTAATGGTAACACATATTGTTATTTAGCTGAAGTAACAGACGTAAATGGAAATCAAACTGGAGCAAGTATCAATGCGTATAGTACGACGAGTGGATATAGTAATATGAGTATTAGTACATATGGTAATGGTGGAAATATTTATTTAGATGCATCAGGTGGAAGTATTAATCTTTATGATGGTCCCACACAATATGGAAAGTTTACTGGTGACGATAACAATAATTTAACTATTAAACCTGGTAGTGGTAATACTGTTAAAATTGATGGTAATATAACTACTACTGGTAGTATAAGTTCTGGTGGTGATATAAGTGCAAATACTGGATCAATAGGCGGATCATCCATAGTGACTCAAAATACTTTAGTTAATACTTTAAGTAATTTTACTCATCCTATAAGTGCTAGTAGTCTAAAAATAGATAATGTACCATTATATACCAATTTTACTTATGTAGGTATAACGATTGGTCAACATATAAGTATTCAGCCAGGAACATATCTAGGGTGTGTTTACTGTACCGATCTTAATCCAAGTAGTTCTAATGTAAGTGGTGCTACAATACTTTTTTACAATAATAATGGTATTTGCTACGGGTTCGGTGGCAGTGGTAATAGCGTATTTTTTACGAATGCGGGTCCGGGTGGTAATATTGGGGGTGGTAATATTTTAATAATGAATAGGTCTGGAAACAGCTCCGGAAATACTTTTAATATTACATTTATAGTACTTTAACAATAGTAACATTATATTCTAAATAATCAATTCACTCCACACCATTTACATTTCTACAAAGAACTGTAAATACAAACAGTATTATCGAAGAAGCCATTCTTTTTATTTTTAAATATTTTTTTTTATCAGATAATTTATTTAATAAAGCAATTTCTCTACTCTTGCTCAATTCATAGTTTGCTTTCAAAGAATAAATCAATAATAATATATATATATCATTAGTCACATCTTCATTTGTATCCATTTTGACAAAGCATATATTTTGTAGATTTAGTAATATTTCTTGAAAATTCACAGCTTCTTCATTAATAGTTTTCATCATACCATAATAAATAGCATTCGAATGTAATTCTTCTTTTTTACTATTTTCTTCGATTAATTTCACCACCATTTTCTTTTCAACAATTGGCTCACCAACTAAACTGGTATATTTGAGTTTTTCGTGAATAAAATTTTTTTCTGGAAAATCCCATTCTACTTCTCCGTGATCCCATTCATCGTCTATGTAATTTAATTTATTTACTTTGAGTTGTTTTCTTTTAAAAAAACAACAAACATTCCCAAAAAGAAAAATAAATAATAATGAAAACATTTTCATTATTATATAACAATTTTAATTTTTATTAGTATTTAATAATTCAATAATCATATTTAATTTTTTATCGATTTGATTCATTTTTTCTTTGAGAGATAAATCATCCAAAGGCATTTCATCTTTCCAAGAAATATGTTTCTCTTCTAAATTCAAATTGGATTTATCTATTTTGATTTTAATAGACGGTTCCATTTTTTTTTGGATAGATTCTATATCTAACGTTCTTTCAGCAATTGTTTTTGCGATCAATTCTTCCATTTCACTAATAGGTTTATCTATATCTTCATTAAATTTTAATGGTGGTGGAATAACAACTTGATTCATAGAAGAAAATTCTTTTTGTTTTTTATTTAATTCATTATTAAATTGTTCTCTTTTTTTATTTTGTATTTCTTCAAATGTATATAAAGTATCATCCACTATATTATGTTTTTCTAATGGTTCAACATTTGTAGAGATATTCTTTTTAAAATTAGAAATATATGCTTTATTTGTATTGATTAATTGTTCTTTTGTTAATATTTGATTTATATTATTATTTTCATAATATTCTTTCATATTTGAATTAAGTTGTTCTTTAGAAATATTCTTTGTTTTCGAAACAACTTTCCAAATTAATATAATATTATCATTGGATAAAAAATTCATTAATATAATAATTTATTATTATTTAAATTAATATTATATTTAAACAATATGAAGATACTTTTATTTATTTACTACATGTGCTTGTTGCCGATAAGTAAATCAATTAAACCTCATTTGATAAATCATTTTTACAAAGCCAAGTCATTAAATCAACAAAATTATATCAAAGCAATAAACAACGAAGAGGTAAAAATAGTAGCAGGGGTTGGTCCGGCAGGTTGTGGAAAAACATTATTTGCGTGTTTATATGCTATAAATCATCTAAAAATGAATAAAGTAGAGAAAATTATTCTGACAAGACCGATTGTTTCAGTGGAGGAAGACCTCGGGTTTCTTCCTGGGAATATAAATAAGAAAATGGATCCTTGGACAAAACCAATGTTTGATATTTTTTCAGAATTTTACAAGAAGCAAGAGATAGACAATATGGTTCATAATAATGTAATAGAAATTTCTCCATTGGGATTAATGAGAGGAAGAACATTTAAGAATGCTATTGTGATTGCTGATGAGATGCAAAATAGTTTGCCTAGTCAAATGTTTATGTTAACAACACGTATTGGTGAAAATAGCAAAATGATTATTACTGGTGATTTATTACAAAGCGATTTAAAAGTAAAAAATGGATTATATGATTTTATTGAAAAATATAATCATTTTTCTTCAATAAAATCAGTAAATAATATTGATATTATAAAATTTGAAATTTCGGATATAGAAAGAAGTCAAATAGTGAAGACGATTTTAGAAATGTATCATTAAGGTATTTACTGGAATTCAATAGCCTCTTTGATAATAATTTCTCCAACAAATCGTTCATCTTTACCAAACAACTTGGTGATAAGTGAGGCAAGAGTATCAGCAACATTTTTAATTTGTAATCCAAGGTTTTCGTTTGAAGAGTTTAATAATCCATTAAACTCGGCACCGAGGTTAAGCACCTCTTGGCGTATTTTAGCATCCTCTGATTCAAGCTTCGTCTCAACCTCGTTGATTTTCGTTTCAAGCTTCGTCTCAACACCGTCGATTTTTATCTCAAGTCTCATCTCAAGTTCGTCGTTTTTAGCGTCGTGCTTTGCATCAACCCCGTCGATTTTCTGTCCAAGAGCAATATCAGCATCTTGAGAACTCTTTTTATTATCCTCGATCTTTTTCGCGAGATCAGCACGAACTTCTTCAGTCTTTGAGTCGTGCTTTGAGTCAACCTCAGCAATACGCTCAGCCAGCGAACCCTCAGCAGCAATTGCTCGCTTAAGGTCATCATCGCGTTTCTTATCGATAGCATTCTCTGATGAAGTAGCACGCTGTGTCTCAGCCTTAACTGCGTCAGATAACTTAGTCTCAAGATCCTTATCTGCCTTAGCAAAATCTAAACGAATTAATCCATCTTCTTTTATTCTTTCTTCAGTCTCATTACTCAATATATCGGTAATAGTCTTTTCGGCAGTCGTTGCTCTCTCCCGTTCGATGTCAAGTTGTTTTACGTTTTCCACATCAGCTTTATATAAATTTGACAAAGTGGTAGCGATATCACTATCAGCCATATTGTTAATTAACAAACTCACTGCTTTAATTTTATCAAGTAAATCTGTACCGCTAGCACCATCCGTTCCTAGACCAAATGCAGCTTCCACATTATCCATTCTACTGTCTAATTTAACACAACCAATTTGCGGATGATTAACAAGAGCTTCTATAGTAGAAAGTTGACCATCGTGTGTGTTGAGTCTATTACCATGGCTAGTAATGGATGCCTTCACTCCAATAACTTCTTCGTCGAATTTTCTTTCAACACCGTTAAGTTGACTGACATTTACAGCATCCTCGTCAGCCTTACCCTTTGTTAAATTAACGATTTGAAATTTTGCCATATCAAGCTCATGAATATCATTATTGACAGTGATATCAAGCAAGTGCATCGTGTGTGGTTTTACTGTATGAGGATTAGGAGGCATATAATGATTGTATATATTATAAAATATACAAAAATAAAAATTATATTAGTCTAACATTATATAATATTATATAATGTTAAATTATGTTAAATAAAAGATTAATTGAAAAAACAATAGATAATGATAAAGATCCATTACGATATAATATACAAAATGGACATCCGATAATAGAGAAACATGTAACACCATATTATTATTCAAACCCGAGTCAAGCATTTGATGGTGTAATCAATCCATTAGAAAGAAGAATTACAACAAATATATTGTCTTTAGACACAGAATTTAGGGAAAATGTGTTAATAACAAATTCAAACAAGGCAACCTTTCTTTTAAAAAATCCATTATATAATGTAATTAGTATGAGACTAGTTTCATTAGAATTACCTAGAAGATGGAATACGATAACAGATTTCATTGGAAATAATACTATGAAGATTGAATTATATAATATGACAAATTATCCAAATAGTATTCAAACCATAACAATTCCTAACGGTAATTATACAAATAGTGAATTAATATCTACGATAAATAATATTTTTCAAAATACTGGAAATGGATTAGAATATTTAAATTTTAATATAAATTCAACTACAACGAAATCGTATTTTTATGTAAATAACCCGATAATAAATCCAAATACAGATAAATATATATACACATCATCTTCTTCTTATTATTCTCCAACTTTTTATTATGTATTGGATTTTTCTCCAAATTTAGCGGTTCAATGTCAATCAAATAACTATTCAACATTAGGAGTATATTTAGGGTTTAATAAACTTAAATATACAATAAATATATCGGATACGTATACAGATATAATAACACAAGTACCATCGATTCCATATGATGGTTATATTAGTAGTAAATCATCAGCTGGAATTAATATAGATAATTATATATTTATTCATATAGATGATTTTAATAAAAATCATAATTCGAATGGAATTGTTTCACAAACATCTGAATCATTAAATTCACATGGTATTATGGGTAGAATATCATTGCCTACGATTTCGGATAATGTAATTGTAAATAATTTAACTAATTCGAATGCGGTGTTTAAAAAAAGAGATTATTATGGTCAAGTAAGGATACGCCAATTGGAAGTATCTTTATTAAATAAACATGGACATCCATTAGAAATGTTTAATAATAATTATTCATTAGCATTAGAATTTGAAACCTTATATAATCCTTAGAATCAATTCATATAATTCGGGTTTATTAAGTTTAGTATAATCTTCTTCTTTGATTTTTAAAAGAATACAAATATCCAATAAATCTTTTACTTTATAATAACTTATACATCGCAATGGTTTATCTATATTTTCCCACTGAAAATATTCATTCGATTTATATTTCTCTACATCTTCTTTTATGGGTTCTATTTCATATGCGTATTTAAATCGGCCGTGTGGATTTTCTATGGGTGGGTCATATTGATGAATAATATGAATAGGTTCTTCTGGTTTTCCGCTGTGAATTTGGAAACATCTTTTTCTATAAATAAAAATAATATTTATTTTATAACAAACACACAATGCAAAAAATGTTTTATGGCTAATTCTGGAAGTGTTACCTAATTCATTTTCGATATCTTCTTTAATTTTAGTAATTTTATATTGTTTAAGAAGTTGTTTACATTCATCTTTTCTTAGAAAATCGATATATTTATATTTTTCAGTTTGTTCGATTTCAAAATCATTTGTTCCAATCAATTCATATTCAGCGAATCCATTCATAATAATATAAAAAATCCAAAATAGAGTATCATTTTTTCTTGGAACAAATCTTTTTGTTTTTACAACATTTTTTGTTTTACTCGATATATTTTTTTTTGGTGTTTCACTTTTTAAAATATCACTTATAGTGATTGATTTTGGAAACATTTTATGAATTGAATTGATAACCAAATTGTTTGTAGCGATTTGGTTATCTGATACTAAATGATTGTTATCTTCTTTTGTTTCTTGTAAAATATATTTATGAATAATATTTTCAGTAAACATATAGTTACTTAAGACCATCTTATTAATTATAAAGTAAATTTATATCTTTAACTTCTTTATCAGTAAAGAAATTACGCAAGTTATCTTTTTGTGTTTCAAAAAGTTTTAAATTGTTTTCTTGTGTAATTACATAATTAATATAATTTTTTAATTCAATAATTAGCTCATTAGATAATTCAGTTAAATTAATATGAACGCCATAATTATTTTCATTTAATGTAATATTGGGATTTTTATGTAAGATTCGTAATATTTCAACTTGGTTAATTTTTGACATTTTCTCTATATTATCTCTTATCAGTGTTAATTCTATTAGATTAATTTCATTTACTACTTCATCTTTTATTGAATCCATATTTAATAATTTATAAAAACATAAGTTTATATTATAAATACATATATTTATTCATATGATATTATAAAATATGATATTATAAAATATTATATATAATATGGAATATACAAAAAATAAAATACCAAATGATATTCAAGAATTTATCAACAAATTTAAAAATTATATTGACACCAAAATATATTACTATGGTAGTGTTCAAAGATATGACTTTTTTATAGGTAAAAGTGATATTGATTTTTCAGTGTTTACAGATAATACTGAAACTATGATTAATAAGATAAGTCATTATTTACATATTAATAAAAAAAAATTTCATAAAATTGCATGGAATTATAAAAGTAAATTCATAGAAGGGTATAAAGTAATATATTATAATGAGAATCCTAAATGTAGATTAGAAATTACGATTTATGATGAAAAATATAAGGAATATGTATTAGCAGACCATATTATTCCTTTTGAAATGCCTTTTTATATATGTTTTTTATTAATTTTTTTAAAATTATTGTATTATAATTTACAAATGATTCCTATTTCATTTTATACACATTATAAAAAGTTAATCATTAATAGTTTTAAAGGTATTAATACGCATTTTACTTATATAAATAATTAAGTCATAAGAGGATGTTTAAGGTTGTAATTTTTATATTTTTATACAAAAATATAAAGACTGTTTTATATTAATAGAGAATGGCTTTGTTACAAGAGTATTTATCTTTAACGAGACAATATAAAGAACAATATGGAGAAAAAACAATTGTTTTGATGCAAGTCGGAGCATTTTTTGAGGTATATGCGATTCATAATAAAGAAGATAACGATATTATAGGTTCTTCCATAACTGAATTTAGTAAAATATGTGATTTAAACATTGCTGAAAAAAAAATGTGTGTAGATGATAATGATGTGATTATGGCTGGATTTTCACATTATATGATTGATAAATATTTAAAAAAATTACAAGACGCAGGATACACTAGTGTAATATATACACAAGATGAACATAATAAAACAAATCGAAGTTTGGCAGGTATTTATAGTCCTGGAACTTTTTTCTCTACTGACCCATCTAGTATTACTAATAACACAACTTGTATTTGGATTGATGTAATTGATTATTCTAATTCTCCTATTTACAAAAAAATGAATTCTTTTAATAAAAAAATGATTTTTGTTGGAATTTCCAATATTGATATTATTACCGGAAAAACAAATATTTTTGAATTCAAAGAAATTTATTTAAATAGTCCAACAACGTTCGATGATTTGGAACGTTTCATCTCTATATTTATGCCTTCTGAAGTTATTATTATTGGGCAAAATATAACAGATAATGAAATAGATGATATTATACAATATGCCAGTATTGATTGTTTATCTATACACAAAATAAACATTACAAATAAGAATGAATCAAAAAATTATATTCAAGCAATGAATTGTGAAAAACAAGTATATCAAACAGAAATTTTGAATAAATTTTATTCAAAGAAAAATATTATTTTGGAAAACTTTTATGAAAAAGGATATGCTACACAAAGTTTTTGTTATTTATTGGATTTTATTTATCAACATAACCCTTCTCTAGTTAATAAAATATGTGAACCCATTTTTGAAAATTGTAGTGACAAATTAGTATTAGCAAATCATTCTTTGAAGCAATTGAATATTATTCAAGATAAATATAATGGTAAATTTTCATCAGTAGAGAAACTAATCAATCAATGTATTACACCCATGGGTAAACGATTTTTCTCTACTTTATTAGTAAATCCAACAACGAATGTAGAATATTTACAAAAAGAATATAATATAACAGAATATTTAATAGAAAATAGTAGTGAAATAGATTTTATTCGTAATAAAATGTCATCTATAAAAGATTTATCAAAAATAAATCGCCAAATTATTATGAAAAAAATTACTCCTAAAAATTTATTTTATTTGTATAATAATTTGATTATTATCAAAGATATTAGTATCTCAAGAGATCATACTATCAATGAATATACAAGAAGTCATAATATAAATTTAATTGAAGAATATTGTAGAGAAATGATTGAATTTATTGAAAATACATTAGATATTCCATTATGTGAAACAATAGATAATTATTCTCAATTTGAAATAAATTTTATTAAAAAAAATGTGGATGTTCATCTTGATGAACAATATAAATGTTTATTAGAATCAACAGATAAATTAGAAGCTGTTCGATTATTTTTAAATAATAAAATTGCCCGTGTAGAGAAAAAAGAAAAAGGCAATGAATATATTAAAAAACACGAAACAGAAAAGTTATCGATACATTTGCTAGCTACAAAGAGAAGATGTGTATTATTAAAAAATGAGTTGACTTCTTCAAAAGAAAAAAAGATTACGTTATCTTATATCTCTACTTTTTCTGGAAAAGAAGAGAAATTTATCTTTGAAAATAATAATTCTTTTCTTTTTGAACCACAAACAAACACAACTGAATTTATATTACATCCTCAAATAAATGAATTATGTCATAATATTACCACAATAAAAAAACAATTAAAAGAGTTGATTACGAATATTTATATGAAATGTATAGTTGAAAAATTATCAGATCTATTTTCAGAAAAAGTAGAGAAAATTATAGAGTATATAACATATATAGATACAATTTATACAAAGGCATTTATTTCGAAAAAATATCATTATTATAAACCAATAATAGATTCTTCTTCTGAGAAATCATATTTTAATGCAAAAGGAATGAGACATCCTTTGATAGAACATTTACAGACAAATGAAATATATGTAACAAATGATTTAGAGTTGGGATCAACGGAAACAGTTGATGGAGTATTATTATATGGGACAAATGCTGTTGGAAAAACAAGTTTGATAAGAGCGATTGGTATTAATATTATTATGGCGCAAGCAGGGTTGTTTGTCCCTTGTATTCAATTTATATATAAACCATATCAATATATTTTTACGAGAATATTAGGAAATGACAATATATTCAAAGGGCTCTCTACATTTGCTGTAGAAATGTCAGAATTAAGAACAATTTTAAGAATTTGTAATAAAAATAGTTTAGTATTAGGAGATGAATTATGTTCTGGAACAGAAAGTATTTCAGCAAAAAGTATTTTTGTAGCGGGTGTTCAAACCTTAATTTCAAAAAAAAGTAGTTTTATATTTGCTACACATTTACATGAAATAATAGATTATGACGAAATAAATAAATGTGATAAATTAGCGTTAAAACATATGGCTGTCTCTTATGATAGAGAGAATGATAAATTGAGATATGATCGTAAAATAAAAGATGGGCCGGGAAATAATATGTATGGTTTGGAAGTATGTAGATCATTATCATTGCCTCAAGATTTTCTTACATTAGCGGATAATATAAGATTAAAATATAATCCAATCAGTGGTTCTCTACTTTCATTAAAAAAGACAAAATATAATAGTAAAAAAATAAGAAATATGTGTGAAAATTGTGGAAAAAAAATGAGTACAGAAATACATCATTTAGTTGCTCAAAAAAATGCTGATAAAAAAGGGATGATTTATAATGAAGATGGAAGTATTTTTCATAAAAATCATTTGGCGAATTTAATGGCTGTTTGTGAAGAATGTCATTTAAATTTCCATAAATAATATAAAAATCAATTTCTTATGAATTTTAATAGAGAAAACTATGTTGTGTATTTTAGAAGATCAATCGATTCGTGGAGGGAATTTATAATTATAAAATTGATTTAAAAATTAAAGAAATAATATGTGTTAAATTAAAAGATGATTATTCCAATTAAATGTTTTACGTGCGGATTTGTGATTGCTGATAAATATCGTTATTTTACGACGGAAGTACGTAGAAGAAAATTTTCTAATGGAAAAACAACAAATACAGTTTTATATTTAACACAAGAATTTACTGAAAAAACAATTGAAGGACACTTATTAGACGAATTAAATATTCATAGAATGTGTTGTAGAAGGCATTTCTTAACACATGTTGATATAGAATAATATTATATAATAATATGGGTAAAAGAAGAACATATAAGAAAAAAAGAAGTTTAAGAGGAGGTTTAAAAACATTTGTGGGTGATGCATTAAATTATTCTAATTTTTCTACGTATCCGGGTGTAACAAATCACGGAGGAAATCATTATGCGTTGAATCAATATCCAACGGATCCATATACAGGAAACATAACGGATGAAAGTGCCTTTTCTATTTTTCCTAATTCATATACCAATGGATTAAGAGGTGGTTTTGTTTATAATAAATCGTCAAATAAAAAATATTCAAAAAATTACAAAACTTATCGTAAAAGTAAAAGTCGTTCGATGAATGCTCGGAGAAGTAAACATATAAAACGAGGTGGGTTAGGACCATTATTAAATGATGCAATTATGGGTTCAAGACTAATAAGAAATGATATTGGAAATGTTTATAATACAATGGCCGGATATCCGCAATCAGTATCACCGTTACCTTATAAAGATCAACTAGTTTCTTCCAGATAATATTTAGGAATCTAATCTTAATATTATGATTCATATAATTTTTTATTTCTCTTTTATTAATATATGGCTCCAAGTTTTTTAAGTAATTTGTGTCCACCAGCAATGTTTTATTTTATTATTTCAGCAGTAGCATTATTGATGGTTATTTTCCAAAATATTGGAAATCAAAATTTATTATGTATTGGAAATTATAATTCGCGCGTTCCAAATACTTTGCTAATAATTATAATTAAGGCATTATGTATTTTATTTTGGACTTGGGTTCTTAATATTATTTGCAAAGCAGGTCATAGAGGTGTTTCATGGTTTTTAGTGTTATTACCATTTATAGTTACATTCTTTATGATGTGGATTGTATTAGCAGGACGTTAAACAAGTGTTTGTTCAGAAATTATATATTAAATAGAATCATTTAATATATAACTATTAAAAATGATAGAAACTAGAGAAAAAAAGAGTTCTTTAAAAGAAAAAGATATTGTAAATGATATTTCTTGGAAAATTATCGATAAATATTTTACAGAAAATCCAAATAATTTAGTAAAACATCATTTGGATTCTTTCAATGATTTTTTTGAAAATGGATTATTTAATATTTTTCGAGAGAATAATCCATTAAAATTTGTAAATGAAAATAGCAAAATAAATATTTATTTAGGAGGAAAAGATGGAAATTTAATTTATATAGGAAAACCTATTATTTTTGACGAAACTAGTAATCGTTCTAAACATTATATGTATCCAAATGATGCACGATTAAGAAATATGACTTATGCTGTCTCTATTCATTATGATATTTATATTGAATATTTTATTAATGATGAAATAATCAAAAAGGATACAAAACAACAAATTTATTTAGGACGATTTCCAATTATGTTACAATCAAAATTGTGTATATTAAATGGACTACCCCCTACGGTTCGTTATAATATGGGAGAATGTAGAAATGATTATGGTGGTTATTTTATTATTGATGGAAAAGAAAAATCCATCATTCCTCAAGAAAAATTTGCTGATAATATGATGTATATTAAAAAAAATAAAGCAGATGATACATACAGTTATTCGGTCGATATTCGTTCGGTAAGTGATGATTCATCAAAACCTATAAGAACTTTCTCTATTCGTATTGTTGCACCTTCACCTACATACACAAATAATCAAATTGTTGTATTTATTCCAAATGTTAAAAAACCTGTTCCTTTATTTATTTTAATGAGAGCATTAGGTGTATTATCTGATAAAGATATTATTCAACATTGTTTGTTGGATATGGAAAAAAATAGTTCTTATATGGATTTATTTATTCCATCTATACACGACGCGGGAAAGATATTTACACAAAATGCTGCGTTGGAATATATTTCTGTCTTAACAAAAAGAAAAACAACAAATGGTGTTTTATATATTTTAATGGATATGTTGTTAACCCATTTAGGTGAAAATAATTTTATAGATAAAGCTTATTTTATTGGATATATGGTTTTTAAATTATTAAAAGTATTTATTGGTGTAAATAAAGCAACAGATAGAGATAATTATAAATTCAAGAGAGTAGAATTATCTGGTGAGTTATTAAGTGAATTATTTAGAGAATATTATCTTATTCAAAATAGAGCCATTGTCTTAAAAATAGAGAATGAATTTCATTATCATAAAGGAGAATACAAAGAAGAAAATATAATTAATCTAATTGATAAAAATTATTACACTTTCTTTAAAGAAAGAATTGTTGAGACTGGATTTAGAAAAGCGTTTAAAGGAAATTGGGGTGCTCAAACACATACAAAAAGAATCGGTATATCACAAGATTTAAATCGATTATCTTATTTCACATTTATTTCACAATTAAGAAAAATTGTATTACCTCTAGATACTACTTCAAAGGTTGTTGGACCACGATTATTAAATTCTTCTCAATGGGGATATTTAGATCCAATCGATACACCTGATGGAGCAAATATTGGATTACATAATCATTTATCTATTACTTCTTTTATTACTAGTAAAATACCGAATAAAAAATTGATTGAATGGATTTTTGTAAATTACAAGTCTATTTTTTCTCTACAAGAATGTAGTTTTGATTTGTTATCAAATGGAACAAAACTATTTGTAAATGGTCAATGGATAGGTGTACTCAATGATTCACCTATTTATTTTATTGAAAAGTTTAAATTATATAGAAGAAATGGAATTCTTCCCATTTATATTAGTATTTCTTTTAATTATGAAAATAATGAAATTTTTATTTTTAGTGATGCAGGAAGATTAATGCGTCCTATTTATTATATCGATAATGAAAATCCTAGTTATAAAATAGATATAGATTGGGACACAATTACATGGACAGAAATTATTAGCGGGTTTGGAAAAAAACCCGAAAAATATAATTTTTTTAAAATATATGAATTAAGTGAATTATATCCGAATGTGACAGAAGAAAAATTAATCCAAAATAAAAGTATTATTGATTATATAGACACTTCTGAAGAAGAATGTTTATTAATTGCAAATAATATTGATGAGTTTTCTGCAACAACAAAATCCAAGTATTATACTAATATAGAAATTTTACCTTCTCTAATTCTAGGTGTTATGGGAAATATGATTATTTTTCCTTCTAACAATCCAGTCACACGTAATTCTTTTTCTTGTGGACAGAGTAAACAAGCGGTTTCTCTATTTAATACAAATTATCAAGTAAGAATGGATAAAATGAGTGTTGTATTGAATAATGGTCAGATTCCTTTAGTCAAATCAAAATATTTAAAATATGTAAATAATGAAGAACAACCGTATGGTGTAAATACAATTGTAGCAATTATGTCTTTTTCTGGTTATAATGTTGAAGATGCTATTTTAATTAATGAAGGTTCTATAAAAAGAGGATTATTTTCAACCACTTATTATACTACCTATGAAGCAAAAGAAGAGAGCGCAAAAGTTGGATTATCTGAGACTACTTCTGTTTTTGCCGATGTAATGAATTCTAATTCAATTATTAAAGGTATTAAACCTGAATATGATTATAATTATATAGATGAAAATGGGTTGGTGAAAGAAAATACGGAATTAAATGAGAGAATAGTTGTAATAGGTCGATATACATTTAATTCAGAAAATCCAGATGAAAAATATGATTCTTCTGTTTATACGAAAAAAGAACAATTGGGAATTGTAGATAAAAGTATTATTACAGAGGGTGAAGAAGGGTTTCGTATTGCTAAAGTTAGAATTAGAGAAGAAAGAACACCATCGCTTGGAGATAAAATGGCGAGTCGTGCAGGTCAAAAAGGTACGATTGGTTTAATTATACCCGAACAAGATATGCCTTTTACTAAAGATGGCATTCGACCTGATATCATTATTAATCCTCACGCTTTACCAAGTCGTATGACAATTGGTCAATTAGTAGAGACGATTCTAGGAAAAGTATGTTTATCATATGGAGAATTTGGTGATTGTACTGCTTTCGAAACTAAAGGTCCTCACACAGAATTATTTGGTAAATTATTGGTAAATGCAGGATTTCATTCTTCTGGAAATGAAATATTATATAATGGATATACTGGAGAACAATTATATTCTAGCATTTACATCGGTCCAACATATTATATGAGATTAAAACACATGGTAAAGGATAAAATCAATTATAGAGCAAGAGGGCCAAATAATCAGTTAACTAGACAACCTGTTCAAGGAAGGGCAAATGATGGTGGGTTAAGAATTGGAGAAATGGAACGGGATGGATTATTAGCACACGGAGCAACTGCTTTTTTAAATGAATCATTTATGGTTCGAGGTGATGAATATTATATAGCGATTTGTAATAAAACAGGTTGTATTGCAATATATAATAAAAGTCTGAATTTATTTTTGAGTCCATTTGCTGATGGTCCTATTACATTTTCAAAATCAAAAGTTACAGATAAACAAGATAACATATTAAATATTGATAATGTAAGTAGATTTGGAAGATCATTTAGTATTTTACGAATTCCCTATTCATTTAAATTATTGATTCAAGAATTAGAAGTAATGAATATTCAAATGAAAATTATTACAGATGATAATATAGACCAATTATTGAGTATGAGTTATTCTAATAATATACAATTATTACTTCAAAATGAAAATGAAAATATCAAGACATTAGTGAATAGTTATAAATATAAATTAACAAATATGATTCAGAATCCAAATAATAAACCTTCTAAATTTATTAGTAACTCACTAACTGATATGATTGCACACGATATGAAACAACAAATCATAAGTAGTTATGATGATGCTGTATCAATTGGTATTCGATGTTTAGAATATATTAAAAAAAATAGAGGAAATGTAAATCCATTTACAGATAAAACATTTGTTCATTATCATTTTAATCCACAAATAGAAAAAAGTAGAGAAATATTTTCAATGAATGTATCTTCACTTGAAAATACAATGAGATATATTTTTGAAATATTACATCATACTTGTTATTTTCTTTGTGTTTATGGAGGAGATAAAAAACATTGTTTATATAAACTTGTAAGTGGTTCTACTTCATCGATTATAGGAAAAGAATTTGATAAAACATTTTCTCAAAAAGTAGAGAAAAATAGATTCGAACAAAATCCTGAGATTAAATTATCTAGTCGACAAATTGGAGATATAAATTATTTTTTACAAAATCAATACCGTGTGATGAATTGTATTTTAAAACCATTTAATAAAAAAGAAGAAGATTTCTCTAAAGAATATGAAGTATTTTTTAATAATCCAAATATGAATTTACCTAGCGGTATTTATATATTAAATTTAAATGACAGTTTTATTATAGAAAAAAATTATTTATTTCCTTGGAATGTTTTTGAAAGACCAACTCCTTTGTCTCGTTTTGGTATATCTTCAAAATTTATTCCTATTTTTAGTATATCTGGACAAGAGAATTATTTAGATATCCCTGTTCCTAATTATGATGATATTAAATTGTATTTATTAGAAGGTTCAATGAAATTTTTTGATTGGGCTGTAAAACAAGATGCTGTTGTTTTTAGAGGTGGTCCTACAGGTTGTGGATATACAACATCTACGAATCAAAGATTAATGTTGGCGAATTTAGTCCAAAATCCTCCTCAAGATTTTGATAGAGAAATATTAAAATTATTAAATATTGGTATTGTAACAAATAGTGGTAAAAAAAATGAATCTATTAATAGTAATACAATAAAAAATGATCCAAAATATAGAATTGGTGTAATGAATACAAATCTTATTTCAGAAGAAAAGATGTCTATGGAAGAACAAAGTCGTTATAAATATATTATTCACGTAGATGGAAATGTGAATGCTTATCGTTTATTAACTTCTTTTATGACTGGTTCTTTAATATTACGTGTAAAAAGTAATTTTACTTCTTGGTTTGACCATTTAATTCAACCATTTGATTATTTAAAAAGAATTGAAGATGAACCGATAAAAGGTAATTTTATTTGGATAAACGAAGATTTATCCAACTTAGAGCAAGTGATTCGATGGTGTCAAGATAATGACCAAATTTGTAAACAAATCGCATTAAATTCTCTACATTTTTGTCAAAAAATATCAAAAAAAGAGTTTATAATAGAATATACAGAAATGGTATTTTGGTCTACAGTAGAGAATAATTTAATTCCTTTTAATAAATCTTCATCTAAAATGTCTTTTCCTTCTTTTAAAGGCGATTCTTCAGCAGAAGAAGATCTATATTCTACTTCAAAAATATATTTTCCAAATCTAGACGATTATTCACCTCGTTCCCCTGATTATCCGCCTTCTGATTATTCACCTCATTCCCCTAATTATCCACCTCCAGAAGATACACCATCTGAATATTCACCTCATACACCTGAAGGATCACCACCATCTGAATATTCACCTCATACACCTGAAGGATCACCACCATTTGAATATTCACCTCATACGCCTGATTATCCACCATCTATACAAGATCAATTATCTCAAATAACAGAAAAAATAAACGTAATAGAAAATGTTGTGAAAAAAGAAAAGAGAGAATTAGAAGAAGGAGAAATAGAAGAAGAAGAAGAAGAACAAATAGGAGGAAATAAAAATATATTAGAAGTAGAGAATGATATTAAAATAAATAAAAGTGAATTAAATAATGATACAAATACGAAAACAATAAAGATATAATTATATTATAAAATTGAAGTAATATTGAATTAAAATAAATATAATATATTAATTCAATATGTCAAATTCTCAAGTTTCAAGTAGTTATATTTCATCGGTTTATAAATCGAGGAAAACATTATTGCAACTAATGAAGTTACAAGGATATAATGTCGAAGATTATGAAAATTTTAGCATTAGTGAAATAAGCATTATGTCTTCTAATAAACAGTTGGATATTTTCTTGGAAAAAAAGTCAAGTGATGAATTTACAACGAGTTCAAATAAAATTTATATTTGTTATAATTATTATTCTCAATTTAATACAAAAAATATTAATGATACAGTAAAAGATTTATACGAAGGAGATGAACCAAAACTAGGGAGTGATGATACACTATTATTTATTACTAAAGAAGACCCGAATGAAACAATTGTAAATAGTTTAGTTCATATATGGGAGATGACACATAAATTTGTAACTGTAATTAGCATTAAGAGATTACAATTTAATATATTGGAACATTCGTTAGTTCCTCCTCATAGAGTTTTATCAAAAGAAGAAACAGCAAGTGTAATGAAAAAATATAATATAGATGAATTATCCCAATTTCCAGAGATTTCAAGATTTGACCCAGTTGCTTTAGTGATTGGAATAAAGCCAACCGAAATATGTGAAATAAAAAGACCAAGTAAAACGAGTATAAATGCTAATTATTATAGAATTTGTGTATAATATATATGGTAAATGAACAAGGCTTATCACACGTAGATTTTATGAATTATGGGTCGTTTGTATCTGATGATATTTTTTCTTATTTAGGTGAAACAAAATTAAATAATAGAGAATATGTAAATAAAATCTACGAAAAAATCGATGAAACAAATAGAAAATTTGCTGGAAGTTTGAAAGAATATGTTGAATCTTATATTAATTATTTATTAAATCCTTCGAGTACATACTGGGTTACTTATCAAGCGAATCAAGCTACAGCTGTTTTTAATAAGGATAATTTAACAAAAATATCATATTCTATTCAAAGTGATACAGCAAAATTAGCATCTCAAACATCTGAAAAGAAAAATAGAATTAATAATGAAGAAAAAACCTATAAATCATTATTAAAAAAAATAAATAATATAAATAGTGTAGATAATAGTTCTTCTTTATTAATAGATGAAAGTACTGAAATGTATAAATCACAATACATAGATAATAGCATATTAATTTTTGGAATACTAGTACTTTTAGTAGTATTGTATAAATTATACAAGTAATTACAGTTGTATAAATAAAATTACATTTGTATAAATAATATATAAAAAATTATATATTATTAAATAATGTTTCAGTTATTTAGAATTAATAAAAGAATACAAATAAATCATATTTCTTTTACAAAAAAAAATTTTTTACCAAAAAATATGAAACCTTTTTCTTATAAAAAAGAATTTTCTCCGTTATCATTTCAAGTAAATAGTAATATATTAAATAATTATTTTTGTAAATCAGAAAAACCAAGTATTATTACTTTTTTTTACCTGATTTTAGGAATCACTGTTGGATCGTTTATATATTATATTAAATTATAGTATGACTACACACTCATCTAATTTGATGAAATTAGATATACTTGATAAAGAATTTACATTATTATTAGAACAATATAAACAGAGCTCGAAAGATTATTTTTTGTATAATAATACAAATGTGACTCAATATACTTCTCTACAAGATAGAACAATTGTTGGTGGGAATACAGTTTTATATGAAACAAAGCCTACATTGGAAAGTTGTCAGGCTTTATGTAGCGCAAATCAAAATTGTGATGGTGCCATTTATGATAATGATAACGAAACTTGTGTTATTAAATCAGGTGATATAAATGTAAATAATATTGGTAATGATTCGATTTATAGCATTGTTTCAGAAAAAATGAATTTGTTAATAAAATTAAAAAATATCAATGAAAAGCTTTATAGTGTTTTAAATCGTTCATCACTTTTAGTAAAAGAAATGAATCCAAGTACGGAATTACAAACAAATGAACTTTTTATAGAAACAGAGAAATTAAAAATAAAATACAATTTATTACAACATAATAAAGAAGAATTAGATAAACTTATTTTCAAAAATGATACTTTGGAAAATGAATATGATGTAACTACTCTTATGGTGAATCAATCAAATTTATCTTATATTTTTTGGTCAATAGGTGCATTAATCATAATTATATTTGCAATCCGTTTATTTTATATGTAATAATATTAAATAATAATGTTTTGATCTTATTATTTAATCTCATTATATAATAATTATGTTTAATTTTTCAGATATTTCAGATATTAGAAATGTTTCAGATAATTATACAGAAAATGTAATCTATAAACAAAATAAAGAATTTTTAAAAAAACAACATAAAATTTTGAATGAAGGTTTTCAACCAAATCAAACTAAAGGAACATCTTCTTTTCGTGACCCATCTGTATTAATGAATAATTTTGCATATACAGAACCATCTGAACAAACTGTAAGAAATACAATTAATGAATCAAATAAACAAACACAAGGAACGATCGGTTTGGTAAATCAAGCTGCTTATGTAAAGGATCCATCTGTAGCTGAAATTAGTAAACAATTTACGAATCAATATACTGATTATTCACAAGTAAATGATTCTATTTTGAAAAATGCAAAAGATTATATAGATAAAGGTGATAGTACAGATATAAATGTTTATGTCAATAGCTTGTCGAATGATAATACTACAGAATTCATTAACTTGTATAATAATAATCCAAATAATAATCCAAATGTATTAAAATATGACAATATGTATATAGATACGTGTAGAGATCTAGCGAGAATAAAAGGTTATAATAATTTTTCAGTGGGTTATACCAACGAATATAATCAATCACAATGTAAAATTGCTAAAGATATTTCCAACTTAACTAGTTCTGGAATATATATACCGAATTGTAAAATAGGAAAAGATGGAAAAACATATGGTGGTGGTTGGGGAAATGCAATTTATGAAAATGATGGTAATGTTTCAAAGTATATTGGTTGTTATAAAGATGCACAAAATAGAGCAATGATATCTGCTGGTACTGAAGAACACAATAATCCTGTTTATGCAATAGGTAATGATGGTTGTGCTCCTTGGGGTTCGAGTAATGGTGGGTTTCCCAATTCGGATGCTCAATGGATATGGTATACAGAAAATGCTGGGGCTGGTGCTCCCGTAAATACAGGAAATCCAGTGACACTTAGAGGTACACTTAATGTTACGACAGATAGTATAATATTTTGTGAAGTTTTTTGCAGAGCAGATGATATTTGTAATATAATAGTAAATGGAAATAATAAAAATCAGTCATTAATAAAAGATGGAAATACAGATTCACGAAAATTAATTTGTGATCCCGAAGAAATGATAGTTAGATATCCAGGTAATGGAAAAACAGGATATATTGTTGCTTTTTTTCCAGGGAAAAATATTGTGGATCTTCATGTGGTGAATACTGGAGGTCCTGCAGGAGTCATCGTATGTTTTATTCAAGAAAATAATACAAGTATTGAAAATAATTCTATTAAAATATCATCTGCTAGTACTGGAACAGATGTATTTATGTGTACAGGTGGAAGTTTTATGAGTAATTGGTCATATATAACAAATAAGAATAATGCTGTTACACCATTTAGTCAATCCTTTTCAGTAGAGACCTGTGGAAAATATGCATATGATAATGGTTTTCAATATTTTGCTGTACAAAATATGTTAAACAACAATCCAAATTCTGCTCAATGTTTTCTTAGTAATGATTTAAATGCTTCTACAAAATACGGACCATGGGATGGAAGTAAAACATATCAAGGAAATACATTAGGTGTTGGTCCCGTATCAGCTGTATATAGTTTTAATTCACCTGGTAATTATAATAATTTGGGAAAAGTTGGATATATGAATGAAAATAACGAATTATTAGAATATCCGTCTTCTATGTTACAACAAGGAACCAGCACTAGTTACACTTCATTATTAAATGTAGATAGTCCGGGTAATGATATTGCTAATTTTACTTTAAATAAACCAGATTGTGAACAAAAATGTAATGAGAATACGGATTGTTATGGTTATGTATATGTAAATGATTCAAACCAATGTTGGATAAAAAATAAAAATATGTTTAGTTATATGAATAAAGATGGTCCTCTTACACCATATAATGGACTTGAATTAAATATCAAAGATGTTCAAGTGTTAAATAATAATAGTTGTCCAAAAAAAATAAAAAATATCAATAGTTTGGAATGGGATAGTTTTAATAAATCACAAGAAGTAATGAATATGGATACCACATGTAGATTAGGAAAAATAAATAATCAATTAATAACAGAAAGAGATGAAAAGGAAACAGGATTGAATTGGGTAATGAATCAATTATCGAAAGGATTAAGTTCTTTTATGACTACAAATAAAACAATGACACAACAAATGGGAGTAGAACATAATATAATGAAGGAAAATACATCACTTTATAATGTATTATATGATAAATATAAACAAATTACAAATGTGGATAATAGTAATATTAATAATATATTAGAAAATAGTCAAATAATAATTAACCAATCGAGATATTTTTATATATTATGGGTTGTTTTAGCAATTGCAATTATAATTGCTTTAATAATGTTAATACGAAGAATTACAAATACATAATATGACATTTAATTCTTTAATATTATCTTTAATTATACTAATGAATACAAATTATAAAAAAAAAGATACAAAATGTTTAAACGCCACAGATAATGAAAATTGGTGGGCATCAGTTGATACACAATGTAGTTCATTAGAAGGAAATAATTATATTTCTAAAAATATTGAATCTTTTGATAATTTTGGAAAACAATATGAAGAAATGACTTTGGCTCATTTAAATGATATATCTCATATACAAGAATTAGAAAAAACTCTTTATGATAAATTAAATATTGAAACATTATCAAATAGTGATAAAAAATTAATAATGGGTGAATTATTACAACTTTCCACTATAAAAGGTAATTTGTATAATACAATGAATAATTTATATGATACTTATAAAAATCAAGTTGGAACAACAACACAAGCAGTATCTGATCAATTAATGACTATACAACTTGTAGAGAATGAATTAACTGAATTATCTCATAGAATGCAAAAATTATATGATGATAATAATTCGAAAATAAGATTAATCGAAATCAATAGATATTATGGAGAAAAATATGATAACCATTCTGGATTTATGAAATATCTTATTATATTTACTATTTTTTATATTTTATTATATTCATTGAAAAAATATTATTTAATAAAAGATAATGTGTATTCAATTTTACTTTTTATACTCATATTTATTGGTATTATTGTATTAGGACGATATTTTTATAGGATGATATTTAGAAATAATATGGAATATAACGAATATCAATTCCCATTAGCAAATGTATTGGGAACAAAATTAGCGTCTTCATCTAATAGTTCAGACCCATGGATAAATGCAAATCTTCCAATGAATTGCCCAACACCCAATGATCCTTCAGAACCTACATATACAGCAACACCCTAACCTTCTGTAACCGGTGGTAGTACTACAACTAATAAAACACAAATTGTGTGGAGAGATAATGGATCAGTTAGTTGTGATAGATACTGTGGAATGAAGCAAAATGTATAAATACATATGGTTAGGCAGAACAAAGTATATGTTATAATACATTTTCAACTGTAGATCCTTTTTCTGGAGAATATAAACCCGGAGGTTGTGAATGTGAGAGCACAGGTACTGGTTGGAACTAATTATAAATGTATACGATAATAATACATAATATAATATATTTTATTATTATATTATGCGTCATAAACAACGTTGTCCAAACCCTCCTGTAAATGCTCAAATGTATGAAGTTATTGATAAAATAAATACAATTTTAAATAAAACAGATAATTTTTTATCAACGTGTCAAGTCGGACAACCTTGTTATATAAAAGAATTAGAAGATGTATATAATAAAGCAAAAGCTGATTCATTATCTTGCCAAGATAATGTATCAATCGCTCGAAAAAATTATATTATAGCCAAAGATGGAGAAAATGAAATGGATAGAATTACAAAAGAAGAAGCATATCAAAAAGCACACGACGAAGTATTAAAATTAATAGAAGAATACATTGATATACTTAGAATGGTATATACACAAACAGACGCATTAGGTACTGCTGAAGAAGGCTCTAGTTATATAGATGGTGTATTAATACAAACAATCGCAAACAATGCATTATCCGAACAACACGTGAAAAAATCATTAAATGAAATTTTAACAAATGACAGAAAAAGTTATTATGAACAAGATAAATATACTAATTTAAAATGGTGGAATCGTATTTGGTTTTGGAGTTATTTATTTTTATGGATTATTTTTTCTCTATTATTGTTCTTAACAAATAATAGTTATTCTTATTTATCAGTGATGTCAAAAGTTGGATTCATCCTTTTATTTCTTATTTATATGTTTATTGCCAAATATATTGTTTTAATTATTATTTCATTTATTGTTTTTTGTATAACATTATTTCCAAAAAATGTTTATTTACAAATGTAGAGAAGTTATACCCGTTCAATAAAATCCATATCTCGACCATCATCATATATAGTTAAATCACCAATCTTGTTTAAACCATCAAAACTAGGTATAGGCAATGATAAAATAGTATCTTTAATAAAATGAAAGGCGTCTGTTACATTATGTATTTTCGTTGGCAATCCACTTGTTAGTAATTCAGGGGTTCCATAACTTTTCTTATATTTTGTTTTGTTTAATAAAAATGATAATGGTTTATCTATTTCTGAAGAAAATTTTATTTTTGGTAAAAATCTTAATATATCTTTTAATAATCTTAAATCGTGAGAATTATTATTTCTTAATGTATTAATGTAATGATTATGTTTTATAGTTGCCTCATTTGTGTAGAAAAAACTATATCCACTTTTATTTCCACATACTTCTCTTTTATTATTACATTCTATTATATTACATATTTTTGTATATATTTCACTTGTGTCAAACTCTAATCCACGAAAATAACATCTCCCATAATCTATTATTTTTACTATATATCTAGATTTAAATGTAATTATTTCTCCATTGTAATGATAATGATAATCGATATATCCGTCTTCTATAGGTTCATAAAGTAATATATTATTTGCATGTAAATCGTAATGAGTAAAGACATTTTTTAAAACATTTAATGTATAGTATACTTGAAATAATATAGCAAACAATTCATTGATTATAAAATGTTTCAACAAAGGTGTTGATAAACTTTGAATTTTAGAAAAAAGTGTGATTGGTTTGGATACATTTTCTAATAACAAGAAAATTTTACTAGGGTTTATACAAGAAAGACGAATACCATTATCAATATTTGCACTATTTAAATTTAGTATACGTTGTGTTTTTAATGTAGCTAAATCGTCACTATTAACAAATCCATATGTTTGAAGAAAAGAAGGATATTTTTTATATACATTGTTTATAAAAAAACGTCCGACAATATATTCATACATTAAACTATCTGCTGATGCTTTTATTATTTTTTTAAGTACGGCATATGATTTATATTGTTCTCTTTCATAATCGATCTTCACAATCATTCCGTTTGCTCCATTATTTAAAACAGTATAATTGTTCATATAATCAAAATTATCAAAGAATTGAAAAAAATCATTAATCTTTTTCGATTCTTTTCCAAACGCAATACAAACGCCAGAATCAGAACATACAATTTTCAAATAATTAGCTCTAATTTTTTCTCTATTTTTATAGAGAAACCTACCAATTGTATTTTTTGCCTTATTTACTTTTTCTATTTGTTTGCTTCGCATTTGTTTTTTTTCGCTTATACTTCGAGAACTTTTTCTACTTGTATTTTGTCTACTTTCACGTTTTTTAGTAATGACTTTTGTTATAAACCGACGAATCGTATTTTTTGCCTTATCTACTTTTTCTACATTTTTTTTTCCAGAAATACGACAATATTGTCTTTTTTCTGTGTCTACATATTTACACGGCTGAAAACAATTATTTTTTGCTAATCCTTTACATTGACTAGGTTTATTTTTACTTGTAATTGTATTCTTTCGACAATATTTTCTTTTTGAACCATTTATATATTTACAATTAGGAAGCAAACAATTTTCTTCCGATAATCCTTTACAGTTCATATAATATTAATATAAAAAATAATAATATTATATAATATTTTATTGAGTTATTAAATAGCATTCAATGCTTTTACATCTATTATTGCGTTTTGAGATAAATCATCATCATCTTCTTCTATTTTAGAACCCTCGTTTTCTCGAATCAATATCAATCCCGTCCATCCATTTACATCAGTACTTATTCTTCCAAACTTGTTAATAATATATTCTTTAATTTCATTAATTTTTGGTAATTTTTCTTTTGGTGCATGAAGATTATACCATAATTTAAATTCTTCGTGAATATCCGACATTTTAAGAACTGAACGTTTTTCTCCATCCTTTTCTCTCTTAATCTTATCCAATACGAAACTAGCAATATAATCAGATTCGCGACGATATTGATCGGTTCTATTTTTAACCACGATACAATTAGATACTTCACCTCTTTTATTAAACGCTCTTTTCACAAGCATTCCAGAAAAGATAGATATCCATTTTTTCATATTTTCTTTAAGATTTTTATTTTTAGGAAACAAATGTTTGTATTCTTTTCTTCCTCTATAATCTCTTTCTTCTTCGGGTTCATAAAACTTGGATTCAAAATCACATACTCGAATTCTTCGCCAAGTTCCATCATCGTGACTAGTCACTTCAAATAATGTATTTGTACAAACAACCAAATGAAACTGAATTGAAAATGTTTCACTTTCACAATATAGTGACCGAGCAGAAATACTTGCGTCTCCTGTCAATTGTTTCATTATACCTTCATTAATTTTATCTCCCTTTTTCGGTTCAGCCATTACAGCATAACGAATACCTTTAAGTTGCATAATTTCAGAAGAAGTTCCACCAATAGCTGGTCTTTTATCTGTAATAATAGAAACAGGAACACTTCCGGCATATTCTCCCAAAGTCATAAACATTAAATCAGTCAACATTGATTTTCCGTTACTACCTCTTCCGTGATAAATATGAAATGTTTGATTTTGGTTGATACCAATGAGTACTGAAGATAAATGATCCCACATATAATTATTTAATGATGGATCCGGAAATAATTCTTGCATAAATGTAGTGATTTCTCTTGCAATATCTTGATCACAATGTTCATTGAATTCTTCATAATCAATATTTGTTGATTTTGTAATATAATCAGTAGGAAGACCATTTCTAAATACTTTTTCATTCAAATCAACCACACCATTTTTAAAACAAATCAACCATCGATTTGAATCCATATTCTTCAAAAATTCAGGATCATAAAATATTTCAGCGGCTTCTCTCATAATATTATTTTTATCTGATGTAGTTTTCATCATATTAATAACGTGTTGAATTTTATTAATTTTTTTCTTTAATGGAATAAGTCTTACATCAGCCAAGTCCATAGCCATTGATTCAGAAGATAATTTATCCAACTTTTTTTTATAAATGGCATACATATCAGTAGAAATAGCTTTTCGAAGTCCATTTCCTTTATCTAATTCCCATCTATGATTTTTAAATACATACCAAGTTTTATTCGTAATACAACTACAAATATATTTATCCTTAAATATTTGAAACAATACTTTTGCCAAATCAAAATCCGTAGGTTGTTCTATCGTATAATCAATATAATGTTCTTCACAAATATCTCTCTTTACTTTTTCATATAATTCTTTTGAATTTTCTTTTGCCCAATAAATCAATGAACGATTTGTTACTCCATTATCTTTTGATTTAATATATTTATTCCATCTTTCATATAATTGTGGAATAGTTGAATAATCAAAATCAGTAGCCTTACTTCTTAACATTACCCACGACAAGAATAATCTTTCATCTGTATGTTTTAATGCAAGAGCAACTTGCGTATTTAACACGTGAGACCCAGGTTCATAAAATTTTGCTGGTAATATTTGAGTGTAAGCGTGTGTTTCTCTTATATTATAGTCTTCAACAGTTAAATTTTTCATAATATTATCGACTGCTTTACACAAAATATCATAATTATGAATATTTTCAAGATGAATAATTTCTGTTTCATCAACTGTATTATTTACTACTTTAATTGAACTCTTTGATTTATTATTTGTTTTTTTTGATTTTTTATCTTCAAGCAATTTAAGAAAATCTTCTTTATAATCAAATTTTTGATGTTGATCATATTGTGCAGATAATTTATATAAACTTTCAGTTATATTTGTTAGAGAAATACATTCATCAATGGATTTATGTTCCATCATAATTTCACCATCGTGAATATCAAATGTAATCATAAAATAATATTTTAATTCATATGCTTGATTTCCGGGTTTTCTTGACCCATACATTTGCCAATTACTAGACCCTTTTGTGATTCCATCATCGAATACCGTTTCCCAACTATTAATAATCGGTAATTCATCACCCCATGTATCTCCAATTTTACTAATTATTTTCTCTCTCAATATAGATTGTGCTTCTCTTTCCAACTGAACACCTATAATAATATGAATCCCGTCTTTTGTTAAACTTTTATCTTCTAATCTATTAACATTCGGTTTTTCAAAAACATAGATTGGAATATGGGTTTCTTCTGTAAATTTTACCATTATTTTTAATTCTTCTAAATAAAGGAGAATTAAATCTTCAATATGTTGATATGTATGTATTCTTTCAACAATTTTATAATCGTAACGCAAATCAATGTCAATAAGAATAGGACCATTATCATCTAGTTGTTTTTCTGTTAAATATTCGTTCTTTTTCTCTACAAACACTTGTTGATAATATAATTTATACATTTCAGATAAATCATCTTTAGAAATATGATATGAACCACCATAACATTTTTTACTATTATCTGGAATCCGAGTATGTGTAGATTTTTCATCTGCCTTGGATTTATGTTTTAATAAAAATTCATTCAAATTTTGTGATTGGTTTGAAGTCATCATTAGATTCATTTGGATTGATATCATATAGCAAGATATTTTTATATCAATTTTAATTTACAAGAATCTATAATAACGCAATTAAAATGTATTCGTTATATTACTCTCAACCGTATAAAAAATATATTAAAGAATTATTATATATTAAATAAATGAATGAAGGAGAAGAAATTTCATTAAATTCAAAAAATGTAGAGAAACCAGAAAAAATAATCACAATTAAAAAAGAAACAATTCAACGATTAATCAAAGATGTAAAACAATTAAAAAAATTTCCATTACACGAAAATAATATATATTATATTCACGACGAAGAAAATATATTAAAAGGTTACGCATTGATTATTGGTAGCATTGATACACCTTATTTTGGAGGTTATTATTTTTTCGAATTAACGTATCCTCAAGATTATCCTCATTCACCACCCAAAGTTTTATTTGTTACCAATGGGGATAACATCCGATTCAATCCAAATTTATATACAAATGGTAAAGTTTGTATTTCTCTACTCAATACGTGGAGAGGAGACCAATGGACATCTTGTCAAACCATTTCTTCTGTATTATTAACTTTAGGAACATTATTATGTAATAATCCATTATTAAATGAACCCGGAATTACTAGGCATCATAGAGACTTTACTAATTATACAAAAATTATTGAATATAAAAATATTGAGATTGCAATTATTCATATATTAAACAAGCATCCAAAAAAATATTATGATAAACATTCATTTATTTATTTCTTTGATTCTATTGTTCAAGAAAAATATCTAGAAAATAGATTAAAAATTTTGCAATTTATTCAAGAAAGAATAAATAATCCTATCGAACATATTAAAACGCATCTTTATAATTTAAATGTTATTGTAGATTATGATTTTTTATTAAAAAAATTTACAAGTGTTTCTGTTTCTCACGAAGAAAAAGGCATTTAGAACTAAATAATAAAATTGATTATAATATAAATAAATATATAAATATAACAAATAATCAATGTTGTTTTGCTCAGTATGTTCAAACATGTATTACATAAGAATTATTTCTTCACCTGAAGAATCAGATAGACTCGAACATTATTGTAGGCTTTGTGGTAACAAAGAAGATAATTTAGTAGATATAACCGTTTCTAAAACAATTATTAAAAAAAATGAACAAAAATATTCTCATATCATTAATGAATATACAAAACTAGACCCAACATTACCAAGAATCAACACAATAGATTGTCCCAATCCAGAATGTACCACAAATCACGATGAACAAGCAAGAAAAGAAAAAGAAATTATTTATATCCGTTATGATGATATAAATATGAAATATGTATATATGTGTTCAACTTGTGATACTGTTTGGAAATTAGAAGAATAATTATTAAAAAATTGATATATAAATATAATATATTTTTTTATATATCAATTATGGAATCGAAAAAAATGTTTGATGAACGAACACTTATTGAACGTAATAAAATTATTGAAGACGAAGATATGGAAGAAGAAGATGAATATGACGAAGATTATGATGAGGAAGAAGAGGTAGATGAAGAAGATGAATTTTATTTACAAAAATTCAAAGCCGAAATGAATCAAAATTATTTAATTGACATTCACCCTGAATGTGTCAAACATAATGATGAAGAAATAAAATTACTTTCTAAAGTTGTTAGAGATGAACATAACATTATTATTGATGACCTTCATAGAACCATTCCATATTTAACAAAATATGAAAAAGCAAGAGTCATTGGCGTTCGTGCAAAACAAATTAATATGGGAGCACAAATATTTATAGAAGTGGATCCAACTATTATTGATGGAGCAATTATTGCCGAAAAAGAATTATTTGCCAGGAAAATGCCATTTATAATAAGACGACCTTTGCCTGGTGGCGGTTCTGAATATTGGAATCTTACTGATTTAGAAATTATATAATTTAGATAATATATTATAATTATATTATAATTATATTATGAAGATAGCTTTATGTTTTTTAATTAGTTACGAACACGACATTCACAAAGAAGAAATATGGATAAAATGGATTGAAGAAATAAAAGATATCATTAATGTATATATTCATTATACAAATCATTCGAAAATTAAATCTCCTTGGATACAATCTCATATTTTACCACCAAAATATATTTGTAAAACTGATTATAAACACGTCGTTTCTGCTTACTTTTCTTTAATGAGTTTTGCAATAAAGAATAAACAAAACCAATGGTTTTGTTTTTTAACCGATTCTTGTTGCCCTATCATTTCTCCTTATGAGTTTAAAAGACGGTTTTATAACAATTATAATTACTCTATTATGAAATATGATTTTATTCATTGGAATCCATTATATATCAATCGAGCCAATTTGAAATATATTCCATCAAAATATCATTTATATAACAATCCTTGGTTTACATTATGTAGAGAACACGTAATTAAATGTAAATTATTTTATTTAGAACAAAATTCTCTATATTATTTAATATGTAAAGGTGTTGTAGCAAATGAAAGTATTTTTGCAATCATTTTACACAAAGAAAAAAATATTATAAATAGAGAAAGTTATATCGTAGATTGGAACAGAATGGAATCACCAACCAGCCCATATACTTTTCGAGACAAATATGTAATATATGATTCTCTACTTATTGAAGAAAAAAAAAGAGATAAAAACATAATGTTTATTCGAAAAATAGGAAAAGAATTTCCAGATGAATTATTAAATAAATATATTTATGAAAATAAATTCAAATATTTTAATTATGATAATTTAAAATATTTTTTATTATTTGCCTTTCTTTTCTCTACTATTGCAACATTATTCATCATAAAATAAATTAAAAGATTATTATTATGTATAATTGTTAATATGAATATGGATGAAGAAATTTGGAATACAGTAGAAAAATTTTCAAGTTATGAAATTAGTAATTTTGGAAATCTAAGAAATAAAAATACAAAATACATAATTAAACCAACTATTAAATCCGGTTATTTATGTACATCATTAAAAAATGATAATGGAGAACGTAAACAATTAAAAATACATAGGTTAGTTGCATTATGTTTCATACCTAACCTATTAAATAAAGAAACAGTAAATCATAAAGATCATAATAAAATAAATAATAAATTAGATAATTTAGAATGGGCTACAACTACTGAACAAAATAATCATAAACGAAAATGTAAAAAAGAAATACAAGAATTAGTTTCTTCAAGAGCTGTTTGGAGAATTGATAAATACACTAATGAAAAATTAGAATATTATAAAACAATAACAAAAGCTGCGAAATGGATTTTTGATAATAATTTAACAAGTATAATAGAATTTAATGATGGTAATAATATAAAAACAAGAATATCTGCTGTTTGTCAAAAAAAATACGGAAGAAATACTTCTTTTGGTTATAAATGGGAATATTGCAATGAAAATGAGAATAAATATATTGATGAAGAATGGAAAGATATTCCAAGTGATATAATAAAAGGAATCAACGGATACAAAATATCAAATTATGGAAGAGTAAAAAATCATAAAGGAAGAATTACAGAAGGTTCTAACAGTGAAAGTGGTTATTTATGGGTGTCAATAGCACCGCATCAATATTTATTACATCGATTAGTAGCAAAAGTATTTATTCCTAATCTAGAAAATAAAGAACAAGTAAATCATGTTGACGGAAACAAACAAAACGCGTGTGTATATAATTTAGAATGGTGTACGAATATTGAAAATCAAAAACATAAGATTAATTCTGGATTATCTAATTGCACTAAAAAAATAATACAATTTGATTTACAAATGAATAAAATAAACGAATTTAACTCACAAATGGAAGCGTCAAAAAAATTAAATATATGTAATGCAAGTATTAGTAAATGTTGTCTTAATAAACAAAAAACTGCTGGTGGGTTTATTTTTAAATTTAATGAATAGATAATATATTATATTAATAATATATTATATCTGATTTTCTAACATTTCCATCTATTTCCACAGTCAACACAACTAACAAATACAGTCATACTTTCATCTGCTGAAGCTAATTGCAATTGATAATATGTAGTCTTATTCGACTTGCATTTCCTACAAATAAAAGTATCAGTGGATGCCTCAATCACTGTTTCATATTTACACGAATCACGCTTGCTTTTTTCTTCAATCATTTTGCTCCATTTATCGGGTCGCATTTCGTAATGCGTCATATAAGCCAAATAGGATGCTTTTACATCGCCATTTATAATCGATTGTTTGAAAGGCTCGTGTTGAATATTTGTGTAGATAGTTTTGAGACGGTCGAGATACAATTGAACGAAAAAGTGATTTTCCCATTTTTTCACTAATTTTTTATTAGTTGCTTCTTTGAGAGCGTAATTATAAATACCGCGTTCGATATTTCTACTTAATTTATAATTATTAAATATTGCTTCTATTTTTTGTGTGATTTTTTCTCTAAATTCTTCGGGATTAGAGATAGTTGTCATTGTATTGATTAAATGTATTTAATAATGATAAGTTTAAATCAATTTTTTTGTATTATTCTTCATCACTAAATGGTTCTTCAACCAATTCGGTTGAAATATCAACTTCTGTTTCATCTATCTTATCTAATTCTTTTAATATTTTTTTAGATTTTTTTTGTTTCGGTTTTTTAGAAATAATAATTTCTTCTTCTTCGTCTTCTTCTTCTTCATCTTCTTTTTCAGAGGAAGATGATACAATATCAGATGTTTCTTCTTCTGAGTCGACAACAAAACCATCTTTTAGATATCCTCCATTTTTTGTTTTTTTGTGTTTGGGTATATTTTCGAGTTCATCTATTTCATCTTCATCTTCTTTTGCTGTTTTAGAAAGATCTTCAAATCCTCCAAACAATTTTTCATAAATTTTATTCCATAATTCTAGAGAAATACTACAATATTCTTTATTTTTTTTACATACGATTGCACAACTTCCAAAAAAAAGATGGTTGTCAATAGGTGGTGGAAAATCGTATTTATTTTCATAATTTGCTTTTCCTTTTGTTTTTCCAAAAACAGAAACGGTATAAGAAACATTCTCTACTTTCTTTGTCCATTCTGTTTGTTTGATAAAATCATCTGCTTTTGTAAAACTACATTTTTTATATAATTCTTCTTCTTTATAATCCTTAATACACAACGTTTTGATATTACCAGTTTTTTCAATAATTAATATACCTAAATTTTTCATTCTTATCTCTTAATGAATTGTATTTTTAAATTATTTTATTATATGAAGTTTACATATTATATTTAATATATATGATTTCCAAGTCAATTTAGGAACTTATTAGATAAAATAAAAATATTATTATAGAAAAGACATAGTCGAATAAGTTATAATTCTTCTCAAGAAGAATAACAAGAAAAATATAAAGTTAAAATAGTTTCGTTATAAGGATTTGCAGTATAAATTCAACATATAATATTCGTTAATAAGAATACATTATATTCTTATTAAGGTATATGATTTGGTATACTATTAAGGTATCCATAATTTCTCTACTTATTATTTTATTATTTCATCATTTATTAGAAATATTAAAAAAATCTTTGACAAATGAAAAAATAATTGATTGTGTAAAAAAACCTCAACAAGAATATGAAAAAATAAATAATATATTATATAATAACGAAAAAAATATTTCGATTGAAGAAGATGTTGAGGACATATTAACTAGACATTTATTAGATGAAACGATATAAACATTTTATATAATATTATAAAATGTCTATCAATATGTTACCTAAATTTGAGTTTTGTTATGAAACAATTATTCATAACAAAATAATTTCTAATCATATTTTATTAATTCCTGAAGGAAAACAAAAGTTTTTGTGGATAAATAAAACGGGTGTGTGGTTAATTGATGATATAAATCGTGATGATGTAGAGAAAAAACTCTTATCTTATCATTACTCATTGAGTAATGGAACATTATTTTATGGTGTTTATTTTCAATATGAAAATGTAAATTTTTTTGCAATCGAAGATATTATTTTTTATAAAGGAAAAAATATTGCTTTCTCTACTTTTACGAATAAGTTAAGTATTTTTGAGAATATTTTAAAGAGAGAAATTCAACAACAGCCTACGAATAATCCAGAAGATGTAATTATAGGGTTACCTATTATTACTTCTATTGATAAAGTCAATACTGATATAATTTCTAAATTACCATACAAGATCAAATATATTCAATTTAGAAATTATAAAAAACAAAATGGAAATCAACGTTTTCAAATGTCATATATTGATTATTTGGATTTATCTATTCAAGAAAAAACAAAAGTTTTTTTAGTAAAACCAGATATTAAAAATGACATATATCATTTATATTTAGACGATAAATATATTGATGTCGCTTGTATTCCTGATTATAAAACGAGTGTTTTTATGAATCATTTATTTAGAAATATTAAAGAAAATTCCAATTTGGATTTATTGGAAGAAAGCGATGATGAAGATGATGATGATTTTGTTTATCTAGAGAGAGAATATAAAATGGTGTGTAAGTATAATAAACAATTTAAGAAATGGACACCTGTTTCTTTAGAAAAGTAACAATCTTATTATATTATATCAATATATAATGGTACAACCACCGTTAAGCGGAATAAATGGTCATTTTGTAAATACAGATAATTCACATCTAGCATATTTTGGTTCGACTGATACGTCTAGAAGTTTTGGTTTGTCGGGTGCTACAGACAATAGTTTAGCGGCAAATGCCTCGCGTATTAGAGGAGGGTCTTTGTTAAAAAAAAGAAGAATGACAAAACGAAGAAAGTGTATGACAAAGCGTGGAAAAACAAAACGACGAAAAACTAAACAAAGAAAAAGTAAAAGAAGAAATTATAAAGGTGGTTCTTGTACTTCGTGTAATACTCCATATAATCCATATGCAAATATACAAAACGGTGGATTACATTCAGTTACCAATTGTAATAATGGCTATTCTACAGGAGGTGTTTTACAAGCTGATAATTTGGGATTAGCAAATCCGGTTCCATATCAACCTCATAGTAATTTTGTAAATCCTCATTATCCAAATCAACAATTATCATTTTAATAATACTATTTTTTATTTTTTCTACTTTTTTTTCCACCATATCCCATTAAAGTATTTCTTTCTAAAATATTACTATATTCCAAATCTTTTTCTTTATTTTCGGTAGATTTACATGAAAAATCTGTTATTAATATTTTGTCGATATTGTAGAAATCTTGTAATATTTTAGATATATGTAATAAATCAATTGTATCAATATTTATGTAGTAAATATATTTTTTATTTTTCATTTCTTTACTTTTTAATCTTCTTTTAATAATTTTTATACTTCTATCGAGTTCATCTATTGGTTCAGAAGATGAATCACTAGAAGAAGATAGTCTTGTTTCTATTCCTCTTGTTTCTATTCCTCTTGTCTCTTTGATATCTCTAAATAAACGTGACAATTCTTTTTTAAAAAAAATATTATAAAATTTTCGTTCGCCTCTTATTACAATACTAAAAACAATACTATCATATATATTACTTTCATCTTCCATATTATATATAGTATTCCAATATACCGATTTATTTTTTTGTATATTACACGAAAATTTTTCACGTATTAGAGTGTCTATTGGTAATAGAGTTTCTCTTTCCATTAATTTTTGTTTTAGGGCTAAATATACAGAATAAGATTGTTCAATAGAAGAAATAGTGGGATACGTTCTTGCAAAGTTACATCCATTTCTTTCATAATCTTGAATAATTGATAAAGATAAATTGATAGGTGTTTCTGGTGTAAAAAGTATTTCATCAAGAATATTTAATATTTCTTTATGAAATATTGGATCACTTAATGTTCGAAGGTGTGTTTTTCGCGATTCACAAATAAAATCGGTTTCTAATAATAAATGTATTTTTTCTGGTTCTGAGAAAAAAGGTGAAGCCATAAATCGTTTTGCACAAATTCCAATATTGGATACATTCTTTTTCTCTACATTTCGTAATGGACAATCTACTAATATGGGCAATCCTTCTGCGTCTAATAGTAGAGAAGCGTGAGAAGCAATAGAAATAAACAATGTTGTCTCTGGATTATATGTGTCACAATAAGAAATTATTCTTTCTTCTTTAATAATAGGTTGTTTAGATACTTGTTTCTCTACCCACGCATCAATCGATACATCTTTTGGTATGCCTTTTTTAACTCTACGTTTCATATATTTATAATTTACTATTATAAATATATTAAATTGAATTGTATTGTTTTCTTTTTGCTGAATAATTTTTTTTGATGTTAAACTATTCGCTTTCAGTATAGTTCTTGTTGGAAACAATAAATCCAAATCACTTCTTTCCAATTCAGGAACATCATCGAATTTACTACTTCTTGCTTTACTTTTTGCTGTCGTTCGCATTTTTATTGCTTTTCTAAACTTATATGTTTTTAATTGTTGTTGAATTTTTTTAGCTGCTTTTTTTTCCAAATTTTCTCTAACAAACTGTTTAAATAATCGTTGAAGTGTTGTTTCTTCAAATAATTGTATTGGGTTATATGTATCGTGTCTTAGCGGGTCGAATGTTTTTATTGGTTTTATTTTCCTAGTCAAAAAAGATTGAATTTTTATAGCTGCTTTGTTATGGTGAATACGTTCATTTTCAGTTATATATTCTTGAATAAAAACATCGTGTAAAGTTTGGTATTGAAAATCTGTTAGTTTATTTATAAAATAATAATTTTTAATGAAATAATTACCTGGGATTCTTATTAAATTGAAATATTTGTTATAACCAATAATTATATCAATAAAAGGAATTTTAATTAATCGTGAATTTTTTACATAAAAAAAATATAAATTATGTAACATATATTCAGCAATTATGGTCATTTTGTCATTGTATTTTATGTTTGTTGTTTTTAATATTTGATCTTTATCGAAATTATTTATATAAATCATACTTTGAAACTGTTCAAAGGTGTCGTATGCTGGTTCAAATAATATTGATATCATTTTACTAAAAAATATTTCAGATTTTTTTGAAGATAAAACAAGATAATTATAGTCTTTTCCCCAACCTTTTCTTGGAGTAGTATATTGATATTCTAATTCTAATAAATATAATAAACGACCTACATGATTAATTGCTTTATGATATGATATTTTATACTTTTCGTGAATAATTTTATTTCTTATGGCATATGCACTTAAATTACCTATAATTAATTCACTAACATCATCAATTTTGTATTCAATCCCATTTATATCTATATTAAAATATGTTTCATCTTTATTATTTGTTCTAAAATAGGACTTATGTTTACATACTATTCCAGCATACACAAATTCTAATACGTGATCAATTTCATTACCAATTTTCATAATAACTTGTATTTTATACATATCTCCTACGATAAAAGAGGCAATATAAATTAATCCATGTATATCTTTTAAATTATATCCCAATTTTTCTTTTTTATAATAAGGTTTTAATTCATCGTATCTATTAATATCAAATTCTTTGATATCGGGAAACATTGTTCTTATTTTTTCAGGTGTATCTAACTCGAGTGTTAGAACATTAGTTATTGATTCTACTAACCATTTTCCTAAAGCACAAATATATGAATTTAACCATGTAGGTGGATCTGTTTCATTCGTTTTATCAGATTGGACAAAAAAATAGTAATCTTGATTAAAATTTGTTGGAACATCATTTTTTATATCAGTATTTAAAAGTTTTAATTTTGGTAATTGTAAAAGAATATCTATATCTCCAGTAGGGTCTATAAATTCATTTAAATTAACCTTTGGATATTTACGACTTATTATTTCATATACACAACCACCAAAAAAAATATATTTAGGTAAATCACTTGTCGATGATACTAAACCGATTGAATATTTATACAATTCGTCATTAGAAATTAAATTTGGATTAAATGTTGGATTATCTTCAGTGTTTTCTTCAGGATTGTCTTCAGGATTTTGTGTACATATTTCACAAGGACCTATATATTGAAATTCATTCCATTCAATTAAATTTGGTATTTCTAAGAATATATACGAATAAGGATAAATATTTGTTATCCATTTAATTCTATTTTTACTAAATGTATACCTAAAATCCAAATCTTTATAATTTGTTAATTTAGGTGCGTCACTAAGAACTGTTGAAAAAGTTAATCCCCCACCTTTCATATAAAATAATAATATTAATATTAATATTATTTTAATAAACATTTGCCTACAATATGTTCTTCTTCTTCAACATCTTTTTTCTTGTTTGGATACACAATTTGATAATTTTGTTTTTTGTAAAATGTTTTTCTTTTTTTCCATTGATTACGAAAAGGTTGATGTTGATCGATAATATCAATGACAACTGGATTTCCGTGTTTTTCTCGTAATATTCTTCCAACTGCTTGTTCTATATCTGTTTTTGGTGTAGCCATTAATAATGTAGTCAATGATTTAATATCTAATGCTTCAGCCGCCATTGAATAAGTAGCAATAACTATTTTCTTAGATTCGGTTTCTTTTAATGCTACTTCTTTCATTCCCCCAATATAATAACCTACACTTCCATCAGCAATTTTTCTGTGAGCAATTGCTTCGAAAAGATATTTCAAGATATTCTTGTTGTGAGCCAAGATCATCATTTGTTGATTTTCATTTTCTTCGAATGATTTACTCACAATATCTAAAATAAATTCAGTTCTTCTATTATAAGTACATAATTTAGATATCATTGTACTATACATTATATTTCCTCGATAATCTGTTTTTATCTCATTAAATTCTGGGTCATCAGATATATATTCCATTGCTTTTACAGTTACATTATGTTCTTCTTCTCTTTTTCCTTTGAAAATAACATCACCCAAAAACATTTTAAAAACATTTGTAGTTCCATCTTTACGATTCATTGTTGCTGATAATCCCAACATATTTTTAGTAACAATTTTAAATAATGCGCAGGAAAATACTTCACTTGATATATGATGTACTTCATCAATAATTGTGAATCCAAAACTATTAAATAATGATGATGGATATTCTTTCATAGAAAGAGATTGTAACATACCCATTACAATATCTTTATTTTCAATATCAATAATTTGTCCTTGTATTCTTCCGATTCTGGTATTAGGTAAAAATTGTTCGATTCTTTCAATCCATTGATTTAATAAGAATTCTTTATGGACAATGATTAATGTTTTTCTTTTGAGTAGAGAATAAATATATAATGATAAAACTGTTTTACCAAACGCACAAGGTAATTCTAATAAACCTCCACCTTTTCCATTATTTACGTTTTTCATAAATGTATCGACAACTGGAATTTGAATGGGTCGTAGAGAACCGATAAAAGTTGGATTGACTATATCACCGTCTGTTATTTTGATTTCTTTAGGTTTATGAAATTTATTTATTCCATAATATCTTGGAACATATATTTTATGTAATGATTCTCTATAAATTGGAAAAGTTACTTGTTTATGTTGTCCTCCACAATTATTTATAATCATTGGTTTAGCCATCAATTCATTTTTTATTTCTTCCAATTTTTCTCTAGTTAATTCTTTTTTTAAGATGGTGTATCCTTTACCTCCTAAATATGAATTTAACATTGACATTTAACTTTATAAATACATTATTATTCGTAATGTATTTATATTAATTTAAATAGACAAACTGTAACAATAATCAATTCATGGTGTTTTCTTAAATAAAATATCATTATCATATATGAATATTGATACACAAACACTGTTTGAAAAAAAAAATCTAGGACAATTAACATTAATTATATTATTTTTAATATATTTGATTATGGGTTATAATATACCTTATAGTTTAGCGGTTTTAATTGATTCTGTATGGGGAAAAGTAATTGTAGTTGGATTCGCAATAATATTATTTGCACAATCGAATCCAATTTTAGGAATTTTAGGATTTTTTGTTGCATACAAATTAATAATGTCATCATCAATAGAATCTGGAAATTACGGAATCCAAAATTATATACCAACAGAAGAAAAAAAGTATGCAAAAATGATTAATAATAATGTTTATCCTTATACATTAGAACAAGAAATTGTTAAATTGAGAGCACCTATATATGATTACAATTCTGATACAACATCTTATTCGTTTACTCCTGTTTTAGATAATCAATATAATGCGGCATCTGTATTAGAAATAGGTGTTATTTAGTTTTTTTTTTATCATATAACTCTTTTAAATATTGAATAATATTATATAATGTAGCGGTGTATTGGGAGGTATTTGTTGGTGAGCCCAATGGACTGGCAACTAGAGATGTGGCCATAGAAGTAGCTGTTGAAGATTTATTTGAAACTTTTCTATAAATATTTGTTCCTGCTACAAATAACAATATTACAAATAAAAATATACCCATTATTTCTAGTAGTGTCATATTTTTAGGGCTACTACCAGAAGTACTATATTTAGGGTCATAAGTGCTAATATTTTCACCGCTTTTATCAAATAGTATATCTTCTGTACCGCTATTATTTACGGGTTTACAGTCGATATAAATTTCATCGCCGTCATATTTTATGGGTCCTTGTTTATTATAAAATAAGTTAGAAACACTTGGAAATAAGGATGTTTCCGATGGTTCTGTTATTAAACTCTTCATAATATCAGTTAAATCGCTAGATACATATATTGCGTTAGTTAATCCATAACAAATAATGTCAACATTATTTTTATCATAGTAATAATAAAATGGATCATATTTAATGATATTATTCAAATTATATTCTACATCTAGTTTTAAATCGCTACTATATCCAGCAGTAATATGAAGGGTAGCAATTCTATTTAATATGTTATTTAATAAATTACTTGGTGATCCAGACTGATTACTTAATGGAATACATATTGCTAAAAATTTTCCATTTGAATCACATTTATGTAAAATGACAATTTCTCCATCTGAAAAAGATCCATTAAAATAATGTACTGAATGAAAATATAGGTTTATAGATACAACGTTATACTCAGAATTATTAAATGTTACCGGTAATTTTGAAGCTTTATCATAAGATAAACTAAACAAGTCTGTTTTATTTGTAGCAATGCAAGTAGGACTTGTATTATAATTGTATTTAAATATACATTTTTCATCACATTTTCCAGTAACTTTTTTTAATTGTATATTCATAATATTATTATCATTACTCATAATATTATAATATATTATTTTGTAGGTATTAATTTTTGCGCGATATCAGTAAGTCCATTTAATCCATCCATATTTAAACCATTTAATAAACCTTTTGCTGTTTCTATAAGAGGTGTCATATTTTTCATTGCGTCTACTAGTTGAACTTGTTGTTCTAATAATTGTTGTGTATCACCTGTTAATCTTTTTATTCCATCGCCGCCTAATATTTTACTTAAGTCATCATATGCATCTTCAACAGTAGAAGCATAATCGATTCTGTTTCTTTTTCCAATACTCATACCATTCATTCCATCTTTTGATGATGTTGTTGGTGTTGGATTTGTTGATGATGATGATGGTGGAGTTTGTGTGGTAGTTGAATTAGATGTATCATCTGGTTGTTTTGAACTATCATCTTTTTTGTTCTTGTCATCATTATTATCATCTTTACTTTCATTTTCCATTCCTTCTTTTACCTTTACTCCTAAATTAGCAATAAATGTCAAGATTAAAGCTAATCCTAATACAATCGTCATATTCTTATTATAAAACCAAATTATGTATCCTATTAAAGAATATAAAATGATTAGATTTAATTTTTTTGCTAAAAGAAGTGAAAATAAAAAGATACCACTCAAAAATAAGACTAAATACAATATATATTTATTAGTAAGTATTTTTTGATAATTAGGCATTTTTCCTATTTTACCTAGTTTTTTTACTGAAAACTTCATATATATAATAATAACATAAAATTGAAATAAATAAGAATAAAGTAAATAATAATAATTGAATAACAATGAAAAACACAATATTTAGAATTGTTTTGTGTGAATTATTCCATCCATTAATATTTGGAAAAGATGAAAATAGTGATAAAAATATAGATGGACACTTTTTAGTACTTAATTCTTATTCTCGTTATTTTAGTAATAATATCGAAGAGGAAGATGATGAAGAGGAAGAGGAAGAAGAAGAAGAGGAAGAGGAAGATGAAGAATATGAAGAATATGAAGAATATGAGGAAACAATTCCATTGTATAATGATAATATTTTTGAGATAGTAGAGAATGATATATCTTATCTAAATACACCCGGAAGAAGAAAAACCCTTCCTAATATTAATAATCCTTTAATAAATCATTCACTTATAAGAAATTACAGAAAAATAGTTAAACAATGGTTAAGATTTGAGATTGCTCAGTGTATTGTATTATCTGGTGGCGAATATGTTGCAATACTAAAAACGTTTTGGATAAAAATAATTATTCGAGCTTTTAAAAATGCGTTTAAAAGAAAAATGTGGAAAATACATTTAGAACGTTTAAAAGGAATAAGAATAACTACACAAAATCAATCATTATTAAAAGGATTATTAAATAAACTATCTTAATGTAATTCTTTGATTTCCTTCTCTATTTGTTTTATTTTGTAATTTAATTCGTCGTAAAATTCTAACAAATTATTATTATTTTTAGTATGGGTTAATATTTTTTTAAATGCTTCTAATTGTTTTTTCTTTGTTTCGATCAAATGAAAAATATAATTATCATATTCTTTTTTTACAACTTCTAAATATTTATTATTCTTAACCGATTGTTTTATTTCTCTACTTTTATTTATTAAAAATGATTGTTTTTGTTTAATTTGTTGTTTTATATTATCAATATTTTGATCTCTTGTTGCTAAATCAAATTCTATTATAATCGATTCATACATTTATATATATATTATTTTTAAAATTGAAGTAAAATAATTTAATAATTTAATAAATAAATTATTAAATGAATATAGATTACACGAAAAAAACACGTGAAGAATTAATTGTTATTTGTAAAGAAAAAAAAATAAAATGTTATAGTAAAAAGAAAAAAGAAGAAATAATAAAATTATTAAAAGATGAAATCAAAGATGAATTAAAAGATGAATTAAAAGATGAAATCAAAGATGAAATCAAAGATGAATTAAAAGATGAATTAAAAGATGAAATCAAAGATGAAATCAAAGATGAAATCAAAGATGAATTAAAAGATGAAATCAAAGATGAAATCAAAGATGAATTAAAAGATGAATTAAAAGATGATTTAAAAATGATTGATTTATTTGCTGGAACAGGAGCATTTTCAAAAGTGTGTGAAAACACGAAAAAGATTAAATGTGTATTTGCAAATGATATGGAAAAAACTTCAAAAAATATATATGAACTTAATTTAAATCATTCACTTACATTACAAAATTTAAATGATATTGATGTTGAATATATTCCAACACACGATATACTTACTGGTGGGTTTCCTTGTCAGCCATTTAGTATTGCTGGAAATCAAGAAGGGTTTCAGGATAAGAGATCGAATGTATTTTGGAAATTATTATCAATCATTGATTATCATTCTCCATCCATTATTATACTTGAAAATGTAAAAAATTTAGTCTCACACGATAATGGAAAAACATTTGAAATAATTAAAACGAATTTAACTAAACGTAATTATTATATAACTTATAAAATATTAAATACTTCAGAGATTATAGGAATACCTCAAAATAGAGAAAGAATATATATTGTTTGTTTAAAGTCAAAAGAAATTCATAATAAATTTTCTTTGGATTTTCTTAGTGTACCATTATTGCCTATATCTTCATTTTTAGAAAAAGAAGTAAATAAAAAATATTATTACACTGATAAATCTTCAACGTGGGAATTAGTAAAGAACGCAGTAATAAAAAAAGAAACAGTATATCAATATAGAAGAGTATATGTTCGAGAAAATAAAAGTAATGTTTGTCCAACACTCACGGCTAATATGGGATCGGGTGGACATAATGTCCCTTTAATATTAGATGATTTTGGTATACGAAAATTAACACCTAGAGAATGTTTTAATTTACAAGGATTTCCATCATCATATAAATTACCAAATATATCTGATTCTCATTTATATAAATTGGCTGGAAACGCAGTATCATTACCAGTGGTAGAACTAATTGTGAATCGTTTGATATCGTTAATTTGTTAAATAATATTAATTAGTATATTTTTACTACATAAGGATTTTCTGTAATACATTTATTTGATAATCTTAATTCTAATCTTTTTTTTGCTTTATATAAAATAACTTTTCCATCTTTTTCATCGATAAAATTAACAACTCCTATACTTTGTCCTTGTTTTGAAAACCCAGATGACCTAACATTATCTATTAAATCAATATTATATATAAACGAACATAAATATACACTATTATCAACCGTAATATATGACAATATATATAAATTATTTAATGAATATGATTTTATCACATCATTTAATTTCTTTTTTAAATTATCCATAAATAATTGAATTGCTAATTCATCTTCTTTATTTTTAAATAAACCATCTAATTGTAATCCTGCTTCTTTAAAATTTTGTATTAAACTTTTTTCATTTGATAATCCATTACCCATACATACACACATTACATCAATACCATCCATAGTAGATGTAATTACATCAGTAGCTACATTTCCTTTACCAATAGTTTTACCACATGTAGATTCAGCAATCCAAAATTCGCTAAATTCATCTTCAACATAATATTGTCTATTTGATTTTTTATAATATTCTTCTCTTGATACCATATAATTAAATAATTGTTTTTTTATATAATCAATATTAATACAAGACGGTATCTGACATAATTCCAACACATTTTGTCTTTCCATTTATTGGATATATATGATATAAAATGTAATATATATATCAATTTTATATAAATATATTTTATCAATATATAGTAATATGGCTGAACCAATTCTTACCCCAAATGATAAAAGATTGGTAATGTTTCCGATTGAACACGAAGATGTTTGGGAAATGTATAAAAAACAAGTGGATAGTTTTTGGAGAGCAGAAGAGATTGATTTATCAAAGGATTATAATCATTGGGTAATGAAATTAACAGATGAAGAGAGATATTTTATCTCTACTATTTTAGCATTTTTTGCGGCAAGTGATGGAATTGTATTAGAAAATTTGGCAGTACGATTTATGAATGATATTCAAGTAGCTGAAGCGAGAGCTTTTTATGGTTTTCAAATTGCAATGGAAAATATTCATAGTGAAACATATAGTTTATTGATTGATACTTATATTAAAGATGATGTAGAGAAAAATAAATTATTTGAAGGAATTGCGAATTTTCCTTGTATAAAAAAGAAGGCTGATTGGGCACAAAAATGGATTCACGATAAAGAAAGCAATTTTGCTGTCAGGTTGATTGCTTTTGCGTGTGTAGAAGGAATTATGTTTTCTGGAGCTTTTTGTTCTATTTATTGGTTGAAAAAAAGAGGATTGATGCCCGGGTTAACCTTTTCAAATGAATTAATTTCAAGAGATGAAGCATTACACGCTGAATTTGCAGTATTAATTTATAAGAAATTACTTCATAAATTGTCTAGAGAAAAGGTAGAAGAAATTATTAAAGAAGCAGTTGATATTGAAAGTGAATTTATTTGTGAAGCATTACCTTGTCGATTGATTGGTATGAATGCAATATTAATGACACAATATATTCAATTTATTGCTGATCGATTATTAGTTCAATTAGGATATGATAAAATATATAATGTAATCAATCCATTTGAATGGATGGAGTTAATATCTATTGAATCAAAAGCAAACTTTTTTGAAAGTAACGTAAGTAGTTATGCATTAGCAAATAAAACAAAAGATGAAAGCGTATTTGATTTAAATACAGAATTTTAATTAAATTCTATTAAAATAATTGTATCATTTTTAATGTTTATTTGGGTATTCTTGTTGGTCAAAATATTGTTTTTCATCAAAATTTGTATTATTAAATATATTATTATTTATATTTTCAATTGTTATATTCATATCATTATACATTTTTTTATTTTTACCCCAATTATGACGTAATACCATTCCATCAGGTGTATTTAATACCTTTGGAATAAAAATAATAAATTGTTCTTTATTTTCAAATATATAGTTACTTATATAATATTGGTCAAATGGCCAATTATTATGATAACGTATATTATTATATAAATGATTAATTATATTTGTATACATTTGTTTTGTAAAGTCATTATTTTTAATTATAAATGATCCGCTATTAATAAATGTATTATGTTTTCTATATGGATCTCTTGAAAAACAACCGTGTTTATTTTTATCATTTATTAAATTATTAATTATTATATTTAACCAATAACCATTTTGTATCCATGCATCACTATCTAAAAAAACTAATATATCACATTTGTTTTCTAGTAAAAAATCATTAATAATATGTATTTTTTTAGTTGCTGGATGAATATTTCCATATTTATTGTTATCTATTTTTATAAATATATATTCATAATTTAAATAATTACAAAAACATTTATTTATATATTGGGTTTTTAATAAATAATCCAATGATTCACGATTATCTGCTTGTAATACACATATTTTTTCCATATTAATATATATATATAATTACAATTACAAACTTTATAATTATAAATATAAAATTATAATTATAGTCATTTATATGATTTATCTTTGCGTTAAAGGAGGATTAGGAAATCAATTATTTCAAATATTTACTGCGATTGCATATTCGTTAAGAGAAAAGCAAGAATTTGTTTTTTATTATTATAAAAAGATAGGAAATAGAGAAACGTATTGGGATTCTTTTTTATGTGAGTTAAAAAAATATACTAATCCAATGATTAGTGCTGAAGTAAAGACAATCACAGAAACCAATTTTTGTTATAATGAATTACCCAAACCATTTTTTAAAAATATTCATTTACAAGGTTATTTTCAATCTCATAAATATTTTGAAGAATATAAAACAGATATTTTAGAAATGATTGGTTTTCAAAATAAATTAAATAAAATGAAATCGATTTATTATACAATTATTGATAATATAAATCCAACAATAAGTATTCATTTTAGAATAGGTGATTATATACTTTTACCAAAACATTATCATATTTTAAAATACGAATACTATTTCAAAGCATTAACTCATATCATTTATCAATTAAATAACGTAGATTTAAATGTATTATATTTTTGCGAAGAAGGAGATGTAGAGAACGTGAATATTATTATAAATCAGATAAAAGAAAATTTATCCAATATATCTTTTATACAATGTCCATTTCATTTCAAAGATTGGGAACAAATGTTGTTTATGTCTTGTTGTAACCATAATATTATTGCAAATAGCACATTTAGTTGGTGGGGAGCATATTTAAATCAAAACAAACATAAAATAGTTTGTTATCCATCATTATGGTTTGAAGAAAAAAATAAACATTTAGATACAAAAGATTTATTCCCGAATGATTGGATAAAAATATAATATCCTTGATAAAAATATAATATCCTTGATAAAAATATAATATCCTTGATAAAAATATAATATCCTTGATAAAATGTAATATTTAATTATTATAATTTTCTAAAATATAATAAGTAGCATTATCACTAATGGGATATATTTGTCTACCACCCGAATTGAAAATATATTTTGCTTGAATTCCCATTTCTTCGTTTAAAGAAAATAATAATTCACATCCATTTTTTTTAGTAAATCCGTAAATTACGGATTGTGATACTTGAATCCAATAATATTCATTATTTATTTCTTTTAGATAAAAAGAAATATATATTTCACTATTTGTATTATCCGTACTTAATTTTGGATAAAATCCTATTTTGTTCATTTCGACAATATTATAATACATTTTTTTTGTGATCATTATATTATAAAATTGAATAATTATTAAATAAAAAAATAAAGATTAAAATGAAAAAACATTATAAAATGTTCAAAAATGTCAATTTACAAACAGAAAATACAGGTAAAATATTTGAAATGGCGATTTGTAAAACATACAATATTCCATATGTTGGAAAATATAAATATGGAATGGAAGAACCAGAAATTATAAAAAATAAATTAAGTTTGTTAAAAGAACATTTTCCACAGTGTATTCATACCGCAGAAAAACGAAATAGATATGATTTTACTTCTATCGATGGAATTCATCATCTTTCGGCAAAAACAGTTAAAAAAGGAAATGGAAAAGTTGCTCCTCAATGTATTGGTCAAGCAAATCCCATTTTATTTTGTAGTTTATTAGGAATTGTTTTTACATCTATTCCAACTCTCAAAGAGTATATACAAAAACATATTACATTTATTTTACCTTTCTTGGTAAATTATACATTTGATTGTCCTAATCTTTATTATCATAAAGAAAGAGATACCATCCAATACATTCAATTTCTTCAAGAAATAGATTGGTTAAAATATGAATATACATGGACGAAAACATATAAGGAATGGAATAATTCATCTATATTAAAAATAAAAATAAATAAAAAATATATTTCTTTGGTAGAATTCCAATTTCATTCCAAAAGTCGTTCGAATATGACGATTCGTTGGTTTTATGATAACTTTTTAACAATATTTAATGACAAATTGAATATCATTCATATTTTCTAAGAATAAATAAATATTCTTTTACTTCTACATCATTATTATACTCATATGATTTAAATCTTTTATAACTTTTTTCTACAAATGTAGCTGAACCATATAAACTCATTAATTCTAATATTTTTTCTTTGGATAAGATACTTTCACTATTATAAGAAAGGAATATCCATTTTGTTTTTAATTGACTGAATAATAAATCGAACGATTTCTCTACTTCTGTTTTTTTACAAAAGGAAGAAATAAAGCAATCTGATGGAATTCCTGTTTTTCCTTTGAGAATGGGTTCTTCTTGTATTAAATTCTTTGCAATCACATTTAATGGAAAATAATTCTTTGAATATTGTCTTTCATTATAAGGTGGGTCTAAATAAACTAAATCAGTTTCAAATGAAGAAAGGAAATCAGTATTTAATACATCACTATGAAATGTATTTGAATTAGAACGTGGTAAGACTATATTTGTATGAATAGGTAATAATACTAAATCTTTCATTGCTTTTACTTTGAAATTTTTTAGATAACAACCATAAACAGCGGGAACATTACTTACTGCGTCAGCACTTATGATTAAAGAAGCCAACATAAAATTATATTCTTCTAGAGAAATTGTATCTTTTAATATTTCAATTCGATTGCGTATATAATCAATTCGTTTAGCGTTATCAATTGTAAAGAATTTTCTTTCATTTAATTCAAATGGGCTATAATGTTTTGTTATAAAACCAACTGTATTAATATATTTATTTTCTTGAATTTCTTTTTGTATATTTTTAATTATTTCTCTACATTTTTCTGTAAAACAAGATTTTGTAAAAGCAAATGTAATTATATAACTATATAATTCAGAATCATTTGATATTACAATTGAGTTGAAATTTCTAAAATGATAGGATACAACACCAGTACCAGCAAATAAATCGGCAATTGTTTTATCTTCAAAAGATGACCATTTTGTGTGTTCTAACATATTGAATGTAATCCAATCTAGTAATTGATATTTAGAACCAATATAATTTAATCTTTTTATTTTTGGTATTTCAATAGTGGTTGGATTATGTGATAATATCATTTGGATAATTTCTTCTTTTTTCTTCGAAGAAGGATTTTTCATATTATTTTCTTTACAAAAAGAAATTAATTCAACTTTTGTCTTTTTTTTCAGAGATTCGAAATCCATTTAGTAATTCATAATTTAATTGTAAATTATTAATTTTTATCAATTTTATTTATATGACTTATCCAATTATTTTAGAGAATCATTATGGAATAAATGTTGTAAGAGATGATTTATTGGTTGGAGGAACAAAAAGTATTCTAATGAACAATATTGATAAACCAAATATAAATGAATTTGTATATGCAAGTCCTGTTTATGGTGGGTTTCAAATCGCGTTATCAGCTTATTGTAAATCAGTAGGTAAAAAGGCTACCATATTTTGTGCAAAACGAATAAATAAGCATACAAATACAAAAAAATGTATTGAATATGGAGCAAATATTATTGAAGTACCATTTGGATATTTGAGTGTAGTAGAGAAAAAAGCAAGAGAATATTGTTACAATAAAACACAAGTTGAAAAAATTATATTCGGAGCAAAAAGCGATGAAAATAAAAAAATAATTTCAAATCGAGTAACAGATGTTTTAAAACAAATTACACCAGATGAAATATGGTGTGCAATTGGTTCGGGAACATTAATTTCAAGTATATTAATGTCAGTAGATGAATCGATCAAAGTGTTTGGCGTTCAAGTAGGTGCTGAATTTATTCCAGACAAAGAATATCCTAATTTAACGATTTTTAAATATCCAAAATCATTTGATAAAGAAAGTAAAATAATAATTGATTTTCCTTCTACGCCAAATTATGATAAAAAAGCATTTGAAATTTGTCTGACAAATAATATTAATTCGAATAAAAAAATATTATTTTGGAATGTATTATAATTATTCTATTATATATCTTGCTCCTTCAATAAAAGTAACTCTATTTGTTTCGTATCTAAATACTTGAACTTGTATTTCAAAATCTAAATAAAGAATAAAATAATCTTTTTCGTGATTGATAGTTAGATAAACGTGTGTATGGTTTGTTGTTGGTTCATATATCTTAGGTTCAATCGTATATAACTTGTTATATCTTTCATCATCTTCTGGAATTCGTTTTATTTTATGAAATGTATATTCTTTTATTATTTCAATTACTTCTTTTGGAATAAGTAATTGATTGATAACGACTTGTGTAGCAATTGTCGACATTGTTTATTGTAAATAATTATTTATTAATATTTAATTCAATTTATTTGAATAAATATGGTTTATTCAAATCTAATAGTAGAGAAGAATAATTTGTATTTTTATTCTCTATATCACTAAATCCTTCTCTTTGAATCACTGTTAATGGTGTTATTAAAAACCAATTATCTTTTTCTTGAAGAGACAACCAATATTTATCAATTGCATAAAAAAAATGATCATTTGGGTTTTTTATAAGAAGAGTGATTCCTTCTTTGATATTTTTAATTAATGTATCATAATAATGATTCAACACAATATATCCAGTTGTGGTTTGACATTTATTTATTTTAACACAAAAATCACCATATGTTGTATAAGGTGGAACATTATTCCCAGCAAATAATAATACATCCCATTTTATTTCTGAAGATAAAAATTGATTTAGATTTTCAATGAAAATAGTTGGATTTAAAAATTGGATATCATCTTCTACGATTAAAACGTGATCCCAATTATTATTTTTTGCTTTTTCAAGACATTTTAAATGACTCATACTACACGCTACTCTTTTATTTTTTAATTGTGTTGCATTCATTCTATGAATAGGGATATCCAATATTTTAAATTCATCCATTACTTCTATTTCTCTATCTTTTCTTGATTCCAAATTAATAAAAAGTGCATGTTGAATATCTTTATAATTTTTCATATAAAAATTATATATGAATATTTTTATATTATATTATGAAATTTCATAATATAAAATTCTAATAGTGGGAGAAGGTTTCGATCCTTCGACTTTCTGGTTATGAGCCAAACACGCTTCCTCTGCGTCATCCCACTACGAATATCTATTCAATAAAATCTTTAAACTATTTATAATATTAATGAAATAATATTTTATCAACCGTTGTTTTCACACAAAATAATCGATGTAAAATTATTCCCAAAATGAATAAAACTATACAAGTATAAAAAAATGATTTTTTAAAAAAATATGAAATTAAATAAGCAGTAAATATTGTTGCTAAAACATCAACTATTGCTATATTTAATATTCTATATGAATGAACACCTTCATTTGGATTACCGAAAATATTTTTATATTTACACAAATCCATACAATAAGTATGATTTATTTTTTCCAGATATAAGCCATTTCCAAATAATTACTTTGTCTTTTTTTTAATTTTTTATAGGGTATTATTTCGTGTGCATTACCGAAAAGTGGAACCAATACTTTTTCATATATTTCTCTACAAACATTAATTACAAAAGTTCCATTTGTAGAGAGTGAATCATATGTTTTTGTAAATAATGGTATATAAAATTGTTCATTCATTTCTTTCTTTGAAGAATAAAGAATATTATTTTCATATTTCTCTAAAAAATAATAAGGCGGTGAAGTAAATATAAAATCATAATTTATTTTTGAATAATCAAAATTCAACGCATTTTCAAAATACATTTCTACATTCGTTTTTGATTTCTTTTTTAAGAAAGAAATCATTTTTTCATATGGTTCTCTTAAATGATGATTGATTTCGATTCCTATATATTTTTCTATATTTAATGCACAAGAAGCTACTAAAGATCCGCCCCAACCCGAACAACAATTCAAAACTATTTTTGGATTATATTTTGCATATATTTGCATACAAAATAAAGGTCTCATTACATTGATAGAAGTTATACAAACATTATATATTTCTTTATAAATACAATATTGATTTCTTGTTTTTATTTTTTCGTAGAAGGTAATCATTGTTTGAATAAATTTCTTTTTTTTGAATTCTTCTATATTCTCTAAAAAATCAAAATAATTACAATTATATTTTCCTTTTGTTTCTAAACGTTGTGTAAATGTAAAATAATCTATTATTTTATTTCCCGTTTCTTTAAAAGCATATTTTTCAGCATCCATGCCTATTTCGATTAATTTATCATAATCTTTCTCTACAATTTCAAAATCTATTTTTCTTACAAGTAGAGAAATATCATTCTTTTCTTCTTGAGAAAAATGATTCAACATATATATAAAATTGAATGAATTTAATATATATAAACAAATAAAACAAGAATAAACAATGGAAACAATTTTAAAAATAATGTTAGGTGTCAACCTGATTGGGTTTTTGTATCGATTGAAAATAAATATACCAAATATTTATTTTCATATAAATTACGAAATTTTTATAAAAGTATTTTCAATAACAATGGTATTATTTATTATTTATTTATTTATAGAGACAACAAATAATATTTCTTTTATAAAAAAAGAGTTATATGAAATACGAAAAATATTAATAGAAATAAATGAAAAAAAAATAAATGAAAAAAAAATAAATGAAAAAGAAATAAATGAAAAAGAAATAAATGAAAAAGAAATAAATAAAGAAGAAATAAATGAAAAAGAAATAATGATTACTAAAAATAAAAGAAAAATAAGAATGTAAAAATATTATATGAATTAAGTAATTGATATACAGAATATTTTATTTATAGATAAAATACAGAAATAAATTTTAGGAATATAATATTATTTTATATTATATGGCAAATACAAAACGTTGTAAAAAGGGTATCATAGATGTCGTGTAACTGGTACTTGTATTACTACTCATCGTTCAAGACTCTCTACTAGTAAACGTTGTAGAAATGGTTCTAGAAAATGTGCTAATAAACGATGTTATGGAAAATCAAAAAAGACTAGATACTTATTTAATCTTCATTAACGAATCTCACCCAATCAAATATTTACTCAAAATATATAGTTATACCAAGAACCGTTTAGATTTTGAATTACATTATTATTATTTCCTCGATAAAGCATTATCCATATATCACAATTACCACTACCGCAAATGATATAATTACACTTTGACATTATAATTGTTATAGCTAAATATTTTTTTGAAAATTCGTAATTTTTAGAAGGCATTATTAGATCAACTGAACCAATACACTTTTTTATATGTCTTATTTCATCTTTAAAATAAAAAGAATTATTTGGAAAATGATTTGTCATAAATTCTATAAATTCTGTTTCATCGCTTTGTATTAAAAATAATATTTTTGGATTATTTGTTAGTAATTGATTTGCATAATTTAAATATTCATCATAACCACATTTTGTTGTTTCTGTAATTTTATCATTTCCTCTATAAAATAATACACAAATATTTTCATAAATTAAATTATATTTTTTTTCTAAATTATCAACAATTTCATTTATTTCTACTGATGGAGAAAAATATTTTTTAATTAATGGTGTTATATTTTTATAATTTAAATTATTATAATTTGTAAATTGGTATTCATTATGATACTTGATAGGATGTATAATATCAACATCTGTTATATTATTATAATTTTCAAAATAATGAAATGTAATATCTTTGTTTTTATTGCTATCATTTTTATACCATTTAAATTGTTCAGAACTATCTACAGAATCAGGAATTTTTTTATTAGAATTAATAAAATCTACAATTGAAGATAATTTTACAGAGCAACAAGAAAAAAAACCATGACTATGTGTTATTTGAATCATATAATATATAAATTATTAAAATTAACTGTTTTAAACTTTTCTCATTTAAAACGCCCACTTTAGATGAGAAACCTAAATATATACATTATAATATGATAAAATTGAATTAGTTTAAACAATTTTTTACAATTATAAAAAGAGTGATGTTATCGTCTAACGAAATGAATTTGGCAAATAAATATCAACAAAAAACAGATAAACAACATATATTAGATAATCCTGATACATATATAGGTTCAGTAGAAATTGTGGATTCTAATTTGTATATATTCTCTAATTTTGAAAATGCTAAAATAAATATTGTAGAGAAACAGATACAATATATCCCAGCGTTATTTAAACTTTTCGATGAAGGAATTGTCAATTGTAGGGATCATGCAATAAGAATGGAAAAATCTATCAAAGAAAATCAAGAAAATTGTTTACCAGTAACTAATATTGATGTTAGTATTCAAGAAGATACAATTACAATGTTTAATGATGGAAATGGGATTGATATTGCAATTCATCCAGAAACTCAAGTATGGATTCCTGAAATGATTTTTGGACACTTGAGGACGTCTACAAATTATGATAAAACAGAAAAGAAAATTGTTGGAGGTAAAAATGGATTTGGATTTAAATTGGTATTAATCTGGTCAACGTATGGTATGGTAGAAACAGTAGACCATATCAGGGGTCTAAAATATGTTCAAGAATTTAAAGATAATTTGAATATAATTTGTCCACCTATTATTACGAAATGTAAATCAAAACCATACACAAAAATCACATTTCGTCCTGATTATAGTAGATTAGGAATCACAGGATTAACAGAAGATATGTTGAATTTGTTAAAGAGAAGAGTATATGATATAGCAGCAGTGACCGAAAAAAATATTAAAGTGAAATATAATTCTCAATTAGTTCCCGTAAAAAATTTTATTCAATACATTGATTTATATATTGGTACAAAAGAGGAATCGCAGAGAGTGTATGAAACAAATGGTGAGAGATGGGAATATGCTGTAGCATTATCTTCTACCCATGAATTTATTCAAGTAAGTTTTGTAAATGGAATTCATACATCAAAAGGTGGAAAACATGTGGAATATATATTGGGTCAAATAACAAGAAAGTTAGTTGAATTTATAGAGAAAAAGAAAAAGATAAAGGTGAATATGACGAGTATAAAAGAGCAATTGATTTTATTTATTCGATGTGATATAGAAAATCCATCATTTGATAGTCAAACAAAAGATTATATGAATACACCTTCAAATAAGTTTGGTTCAACGTGTATTGTAACAGACAAGTTTATAGAGAAAGTTGCGAAAATGGGAATTATGGATGCTGCGTGTGCAATCACAGAAATAAAAGAAAATAAAGCTGTTAAAAAAATGGATGGTCATAAGACGAAAAATGTGAGAGGAATACCCAAGTTAGTGGATGCGAATTGGGCGGGCACAGAAAAATCGAGTCAGACAATGATTATTTTATGCGAAGGTGATTCGGCAAAAGCTGGAATTGTTTCTGGGTTATCTTCAGAAGACAGGAATATAGTGGGGGTTTATCCTATGAAAGGAAAAATAATGAATGTTCGAGGAGAAACGAAAAAGAAGATTGTAGATAATAAAGAGATTTCTGATATAAAAAAAATATTAGGATTGGAAATAGATAGAGAATATACTTCAATGGAGGATATACATAAGAATTTGAGATATAGTAAAGTTATATTTATGTGTGATGCTGATTTGGATGGAAATCATATCAAAGGGTTGGGAATTAATTTATTTCAATCGATATGGCCGTCCTTGACAAAAATACCTGGATTCATTTCATTTATGAATACACCTATTCTCAAGGCAAAAAAAGGCGAAAAAGAATTGGCATTTTATAATGAAGGAGAATATGAATTATGGAAAAGCGAACAATCAGTGACTACATTGAATCAATGGAAAATTAAATATTACAAAGGTCTAGGAACGAGTACTGGAAAAGAATTTCGTGAATATTTCAAAGAGAAAAAAATCGTTGGATTTGAGATGGGGGATGATTCAGAAGATACGATAGATAAAATATTTAATAAAAAGCGTGCTGATGATAGAAAAGAATGGTTAAGAAATTATGATAGGAAATCGTATTTGAATACATCAAATTCTTCAATAAAATATGAAGAATTTATTAATAAAGAATTAATACATTTTTCAAAATATGATTGTGATAGAAGTATTCCAAACATAATGGATGGATTAAAGATAAGTTTAAGAAAAATATTATTTTCTGCATTTAAAAAGAATTTAACTACGGAAATAAAAGTAGCTCAATTTTCGGGGTATATATCGGAACAATCTTGTTATCATCACGGTGAAGCATCATTAAATGCGGCAATTGTAGGAATGGCACAAAATTTTGTTGGTTCTAATAATATTAATTTGTTTATGCCCAATGGTCAAATGGGTACAAGATTAATGGGAGGTCAAGATTCTGCTTCAGAAAGATATATTTATACACAATTAAGTAGAATCACAAGACATATCTTTTCATTCAAGGATGATAATATATTACAATATTTGGATGATGATGGTTCGCAAGTTGAACCCATTTATTATGCTCCTATTATTCCTATGGTATTAGTGAATGGTTCCAAAGGGATAGGAACTGGGTTTAGTACAAATATATTGTGTTATAATCCGTTAGATATTATTCTCTACTTGAAGAATAAATTATTAAAAAATCCATTGAATACTGAATTTATTCCTTATTATGATGGTTTTCAAGGAACGATTGTTCCAGTAAATGAAAATCATTTTATAGTTAAAGGAAAATATGAAATAATAGGACAAGATAAGATTCGTGTTACAGAATTACCGGTGGGTTATTGGACAAATGATTTTAAAGAATACTTGGAAGAATTATCGGATGGTGTTGATTCAAAAACGGGTAAAAAAATAACCCCGATAGTGAAAGACTATGATGATATGAGTAAGGATACTACAATTGATTTTACGATAACGTTACAAAAAGGAAAATTAGAAGAATTAGGAGAAGAGGGAATATATAAACAATTCAAATTGATTTCTTCATTATCGACAACAAATATGCATTTATTTGATGCGCAAGATAAATTAAAGAAATATTCATCGATTGTGGAGATTATAGATGATTATTTCTTAAAGAGATTAGAAATGTATGTAACGAGGAAACAATGTTTAATAGAACACGTAGAAAAAGAGTTATTATTGTTAAAAAATAAAGTGAAATATATTGAAGAAATATTAGATGGGACGATTGATTTGAGGAGAAAGAGTAGTGAAGAAATAAATAAAATGTTGAGTGATAAAAAATATGAACTAATAAATGAAGATTATAAATATTTAATTAAAATGCAAATGGATTGTGTTACAGAAGAAAATGTGAAGAAAATAGAGAACGAGTATAAAACAAAGAATGATGAATTAACCTTATTGATAAATACATCTTCAGAAGAGATGTGGTTATCAGAACTAAGTACTTTAGAAGAAGAATATGTAATCTTTAGAGAAGAAAAGGATAGAATGTTTTCTTCTAAAGAAATTCCTAAAAAGAAAACTAAAAAGGTAAAAAAAATGTTGGAACTTTAATTTTATTTAAGAGAACTCATACACATAGAATACAATAAGCGATAAGTAATGTAACTGAAAAAATAATTAATTATTAATGCAAAAGCATTAACAAAGAGTACATAGTTTGGTTTTTTTAACGTAAATAAATAAAAAAATCCAAATATAGAAAATATCAAAACGATTAACGCAATGACACATAAAATATAAAAATAGATACAGTATTGTTTAGGTAGAGTTCCTAAAAAATTATTAGAAAGGTTTGATGTCATCATATTATATATTATGTATATAATATAATTTTAAAAATTGGCTAAACCCAATTATGAAGAATTAATTGTTTGTCATTATTGTTTGCTAAAATAGGTGGTGGTATGGGGGTATACATAGTAGAGACGTCAACTAAATATTTTTTATATCCTCTTGCTTCACTATAAACTTGTGGGATACAATAATCCAATACAATTTTATTTAATTGTTGTATTTGTTGTGTTATATTTGTAGGTTGATTTGCTGCGTGTTGTAAATAAATAGATCTCATTATAATTTTTAACGTATCTTCGTCTTGATTAGAAATGACAAATTGTCCATTTGATTTATTATATACTCCTTCTCTAATTGCGCTTTGAATATAACAAATATTCTTATATGAAAAGAATGTATCTGACAAAGATGTATTATTCCATAATCCTTCTGTAGGATTACGAAAGGTAGTACATTGATTTAGTGGTATTTTATCATACATTTGGAAACGATCAAATGAATTAGGCGGGTTACACGTTAAAATATTAATTCTTCCATTTGTAGTTTTTGAATAATTTTGATTCATTAAATTATAACAATAAAAAAATATGTATATTTTATACAAATGGTTGCAAGTTTTCAGAAAACAACAATGAAGATTGCTGGAATTGTTTTATTGGTATGTATAATAGTTTTAGCACTAGTATTATATTTTCCGAGTAATGCTCAAGTATGGCCACCTGTGATTCCAAATTGCCCAGATTATTTTATAGATTCGACAGGGACAGGTTCGAAATGTTTAAATCCTAAAAATATAGGCAAGATAAATAACACTCAAATACCGGATTTTAGCGTTTCACCTTATATTGGTACTAATGGTAATTGTCAAAAATATAATTGGGCGTCATCACAGAATATCACATGGGATGGAATTACTTATGGTGTTCAAAATCCGTGCGAAGCATTAAATAAGTAATGAAGAGATTACATAATACGTTTATAATGAAAATTATATAAAAAAACGATTATTAAATTAGAATGGAAAAATTAGAATTAAATAAATTATTAAATAGAATAAATGAAGAACGTAGTTTAAAAGAATATTTGAAAAATTTCGAATTAAATAAAAACGATTTAACAGCAAAAAATAATATTTATTTATATGGTGGTTCAGGCACAGGTAAAACCACATTTGTGATGAATATTTTAAAAGAATTAAATTATGATATAGTTAAATATGATGCAGGTGATGTAAGAAATAAGAGCATTATTGAAAATATAACAAAACACAATATGTCAGATAAAAATATTATGAGTTTATTTAATAAAAAGGCAAAAAAGATTGCAATTGTAATGGATGAGATAGATGGAATGAATAATGGTGATAAAGGAGGAATTAATTCTTTAATAAAAATAGTAAGACCAAAGAAAACAAAAAAACAAAAGCTAGAAGAAAATACAATGAATCCAATTATATGTATAGGTAATTATCATATCGATAAAAAAATAAAAGAATTAATGAAAGTGTGTAATGTGATAGAATTAAAACCTCCATCATATAATCAAATGAATGAAATAATTTCTCTATTGATGCCTAATGTAGAGAAAATTATAAAAGAAAATATAAGTTATTTTGTTCAAAGTGATTTGAAAAAATTAGTGAATATGTGTGAAATATATAATCATAATCCAACGATATTAAAAAGTGAAATATTTAATAATATTTTTGAAAAGAAATCGGTAAACGACGATACCAAAAATATTACGAATAAATTATTTAATAATAATTATGATATAATAGAACATAATTATATTATAAATGACACAGATAGAACGATAATAGGATTATTATGGCACGAAAATGTAATAGATTATATTTCAAAAGAAGATAATAAAAAAGTAATTCCATTTTATTTAAAAGTTTTAGACAATATGTGTTTTTCTGATTATATAGATAGAATTACTTTTCAAAAACAAATATGGCAGTTTAATGAAATGACATCTTTAATAAAGACATTTTATAATAATAAAATTTTTCATGAACATTTTCAAACAAAACCAAAAATATCTGAAATAAGATTTACAAAAGTATTAACCAAATATTCAACAGAATATAATAATTATATTTTTATACAAAATTTGTGTCAATTATTAAATATGGATCAAAAAGATTTGTATACTTTTTTTTTAAATTTAAAAGAAAAGTATCAGGAAAATTATATTTATTCTCTCTTTGAGAATTATGAAATCAATAAATTAGATATCAATCGTTTTTTTAGATTTTTGGATAAATATACTTTAGAAAACGCAATTGGTATTTCTGATAAAAATATTATTGAAGAAGAATCAAATGATGACGAGTTACCAGAAGAATTATTTGATTAACACAAATCTGTATATTTATCTCGAAGATTTATTTCTTTTTTGAAAATATTTAATAGAGAAATTTTTTCATTTGTATTTATGTTATTATCCAAAAGATACTTTAACAATTTATACATTGTCTGATATTTTTGTAGTTTGATTAAATCTATTATATATTGATTATTTTCTTCTTCGATTTTGATTTCTCTATGAAGCTTTATTTCGTCTTCCGTCATTTCCAAATCATATTCACTTCCATATTCTTTATCAAAAAGAATTGTTTTATGTAAAAACCTATTATTCATATTGAATCCATATACACAGGACAATGAAATAATAAATAATATCTTAAACAACATTATTTATTATTAATGATTAAATATTTATATTGTTATCATTAATGAATAACAACATTTGAACCCATATGCTCAACCACTGTCAGTTCTGGAAGTTCTTCTTTATAAATAAAATTAAATTTATACGTCAACATTTGACGTTTTTTCTTTTCATACCAATTATTTTTATCTTCTTGACTAACACGAATCCCGTGATGCCTTTCAAATTGTTCGGGATTATTGTAAAATAATACAATTGGTTCTCGTGCTTTTTTATTTTCACCCGTACACACAACTACTTTATAATATAAATCTTCATCAAAAGAACCAACTTTGTGAAAAATATTCTTTTTTGTAGTTGTTGGTTTAAAATTGTTTCCAATCAATACATATTGATTCGCTCTTTCAGAATAACCATAAATATATTCAGTTCCAAATTGTGCATTCTTTATAACATTTCCTTGTTGTCCAGAAGTATAACATTTTATTTTATAATGAATCGTCTTCTCATTGTCTGTATCATATTTATGTCTTGACAAAAAATGTATATTTTTATTGTCAATAAGAATATCCTTTACTTTTCTTGTTTCTTGATCCTTTACAGAAGATGTTTCTGAGTAATAATCATCACCAATAAAATATTCAGCCATTTGATTTCTTATTATAATCTTGTATATATTATAGTTTTAAATTATTTTCTAATACACATATTCTATTTTTTAACTCGATATTATCTTTCATTAAAATATTTATTAATTGTTTATGTTCTAGGATTATTTTCTCTACTTGTTTATTTATAATATTTATTTGTTGAACATTTTGAATAAGTTGTTGTTGGATTAATTGATTTTTTTTATCAGTAATTTCTTTGATTTGATTTAATACTTCTGGTTTATTCTCTATTTTTCCAAAATCATAATTGGATAAAATATTATCTATATCTTTCATAAAAAAATCTTTAATCGATTGGTCTTGAATAAAATGATCTATAGTTTTATCAGATATTTTCATAAATTTATTCTCTTGTTGATTTAATAACTCTTTTTTATCAAACGTATTATGGATATGAGAAAATACTAATATTGTTTTTAACGAGTCTAATTGTATCATTGGAATCGTATAATTTTTTAAAAAATGTTTTTCTTCAGCTAAAGCAGCATTATCTTCAAATGAGGTTTGGGTTAATAATTCTCTACGAAAAGCAAATGTTGCTGCCGTAGCATGATTTTGACCATATGGTCCGAATTGATACATTTTATTTATGTGTTTAAAATAAATATACATTTCACTAGATCCAGCAATCATATAAGAAGGATTATTTTTTAATGTGTCTACCGCATGTTGAACTCGTTCTGGAGGATAATAATCATCATCATCCATATATATTATATATTGCCCCAATGCTTTTTCATGCATCAAATTCCTCTTTTTACCCAAAGTCATTCTTGTATCATATTTAAAATACTTTACTTGAGGTATATCTTTTACCAAATCTTCAATCTTATCTGTTCCATCATCTATAATAATCCATTCCATTTTATTTTTTGGATATGTCTGAGAAAGAAAACAGTTAATAATCATATTGTAAAACGGACGACGATTAAAAGTAGGAGTACAAATACTTACTTCTGGATTTATTTTTTTATTTTTATTTTTATTTTTTAACATTTATTAATATCAATCATTTATTTAAATTTATTTAAATTTATTATTATTTTTTAAAAAGATAATTTTTTATTACACTAATCGCAATACCACCAATAGAATAGGAACCATAGTTATACGAGTCTAATAAAGTTGTACTGTCGCCAAACTCAGCACTACAATTATATGTGATTCTATTTGATTTTGAATATTTTTCATACTTTTCTTTTGTAATTTCAATCATATCATTATTTTTTAATGCTTCTTCTTTAAAAGAATTAATTGCATAAGAAGATAAAAATCCATTTTTTTTACTATCTTGATGTATTAATGTATTATTAAAATAACTAAAAATCAGTAATATTATTAAAAAAAGAAAAATAGATCCTAATGAACCACCGCCTAACGAAACTACTTTACAAGTAAATAAATCATATATAAAAACTAACAATAATAGCAATAAAATATATGATTGTTTATATTTTAATCCTCGAATACAACTAATAAAAGAATATTTTTTCGACGGTTCATTTATAATTTTTGCTTTGAAAAATAAAGGTAATATTAAAATAAAAATCATAATGAAAATAGAAATACTTTGAACAGTAATACATAATCCTGGTAATAATAACGGCATTTGAACTATTAGTAATATAATAATTATAATGGCACCAATATATATAAATATTTTCATTATATAAAACGCCATATCAACTTTATCAGCCGCTTTTGAATAAGATTTAGCAATATAAATAATATATGCTACAACAATATAAATATAATATAGAGTAAAACAACAAATAAATAAATAAGATACAAATTTAAAAATATTATAAATTAAACTAAAAAATGTAGGCAGTGGTAGTGCTAACAGTAATAATGAAGGTAAAAACAATAATAAAATTTCAAAAAAAGAATAAGGAATACATAACCAATATGTAAAAATGTTAATAATAAAACCAAACACAAGATCATATAATACAATAGCTAATACAAGTAATCTACGAAATGTATCTAATGGAAAATTTATAAATATCATATACAAAATACTTGATACATAAGTAAGTATATTTGGATCATCGTTATTTTTAGCCTTATTCCAATCTGTTATAACTTGGTCACTTAATGATGGTACTGGTTCCATTTTAATATATTGAATCCAATTTTGCATTTGTAACCATTTATTTATCATTGCATATGAAGATGACAACATTTCTACAACATTGTCGTCATAAGTAAATTTTATTAATTTTCCATATGTTATTTTACATACAGAGTTATCACCTTCTGGATTATCACCTTCTGGATTATCACTTTCTGGATTACCACCTTTTGGATTATCACCTTCTGGATTACCATCGACTGATTTAATTTCTTCTGGATTAACATCTTCTGTTTGATCAGACGAAAATTTAAATGTATCTTTGATACATTGTTGTAAACTAACGTAAAATGAAATATCATCTGTTATTATTGTATTATCATCATCTGGTGTAGGTATAGCTTCAACCGCATCACCTATATTATTACGGTTATAAGACTTATTCCCATTACTTATGAATGGTTTATTAAATGGAGAACAATAACCACTTGTTGAAAAATTAAGCACGCCACTTAAAATTCCAGATCGTCCTATTTTTAAACTATAAATTAAAGGAACCCCTATGAATATAATTCCGCAAATAATTTGTAATACGTGATAAGTATATACTTCGTAAAATGATATTACTTGTTCAGATGCTTGTTTTTTTTTTTGAATCAACTAAATCACTATCATTTGCTTCATCTTGCATTATAATTTTAAAGAATATATTATAATTATATATTTTCCTTTTGAAGTATAAAATATTATAATTATATATGAATTATAAAAATGCAGAAAATATAATATTAGTGCTTTTATTTTTATTGATTTTATTGAATTCTTATTCTCTAAAAGAAGGATATGGTAATTATAGTGATACAGTTGATTTACCAATTAATACTAAATATTCTTGTAAAAATATGTGTGGTCCTCAAGCCATATGTAGTTTAACTGGTGAACAATGTACTTCTGATATAGATTGTTACGGATGCCAACCTAAAAAACAAAATAAAAATAAAAAATTTAAAGACGTAAATCCTTACGATGATGCTGGAAAATTAACGGATAATATGACACCTAATTATTCGGTCTTAACAAATGATATTGGCACACAAGCATATTATTTTAAGGATAAGATAAATAGTCCGGCATTATATTACAATAAAGGAATTAATACATGGAGAGAAACGTTTGATGCAGAACAATATTTATATAATAAAAGATATAATCCTTCGATTTATTTTACTCAATTTATACCTAGTTATAAAGCAACACCTACCTTATCCGGAGAATTTATGGTAGTTGGTCCTCTAGCATCCAACGCAACTTTATAATATATTATTATTATATGAGTTGGTTATCCATGTCTTCTTCTCGGCGTCGTCGTTCTTCACCACCTCCTTTACCCAAAATAAATATAGCTGAACAAGAATTAAATAAACAAGATATTGCTGAAATAACACATTTTCTTAAATCATCACCCTATTTTAAAAAAGACTATGAACAAAAAGTAGGTAAGCAATCGTGGATGAATCCTTTAAGAAATTTATTAGAAACAAACAAATTAAATGATACAACAAAGATGAAATTGTTTAATATAATTGACCCAGAAACAACAAGAGAAATGAAGAGCCAACTTGATACTTATAAAAAAGTAAAAACAATTGCTGAATCGAGTATCAATCCATTTAAACACGATAGAGAAATGGAAGAAGAATATACACGTTTTAAAGGAGATAACCCATTTGGAGGAAAACGAAAAACACGAAGAAATAAAAGGAAATCATTAAGAAAAAGATATTAACATAATATATGATTTCATTTGAAAAAACATTAATTAATATTAAAAAAATACCAGATGTTCCATTATATGCAAATGTTATTTGTATCATAAATAGAGAAGCAGATCCAGATAAAATAAATATTCCACAATTAGTAGGATATTTAAATGAAATAAATATTCCTTCACAAGATAATTATAATGAGGTTATACATACATTGCGTTCAGTAATTTTAGGCAATCAAGCACGAATGTGTAGATTTTTAGGAGGAATAGAGAAAAAAGATTTCAACACAGATAATTTTATTTTATTAAGTTATATTAATTTTGAAAATAAAAATTATATTAATGGATTCATCAAAGTAAAGAATTGTCCTATGTATCATAATATCATAAAAACAAATTATATTTGCACTGATTTATATTTTAATGGTATAGGAAAATCATTATTGACGTTGTTAAAAAGTATCATTATTAAATTAAGAATACCAAAGTTAAGAATTCAATCTGTGAATAGACCTACTACTTTAAATTTTTATACAACTCAAAATTTATATCCGATCAGAGACCAAACAGAAACAAAGTATACGTGGATGGAATGGGATTATACTACGAAAACAGAAAAAGATGATGGATATTTACATAAAATGAAATATCCTTTTCCAATAGTTCTAGATAAAGAAAAATATATGAAAAATCGTAAGGATGTGGATGATGCCATACTTATTCCTTATCGCGTTAATCCCAATGCACGATCGAGATCGAGTAGTTCAAGAAGAAGTAATAGTGTTTTTCGTGATGTAGAATCACTATAGAAATAATATTTTGTAAATTATAAATAAATACGTCGAGATAAGAAACTTATTAACAAAAAAATAATAATTATATTTAATAATATAATATAATTATTAACTTGCATATAATAATCCACAATTTCCACCAATAAAATTAACCACATTATATCTTTCTTCGAAAAGAACCATATTATAATAATAATCATATATTCTCCAAGTAGGTTTATTAATACCAACAACATTTCCAGATTGTGGATCACAAATCACCAAACTTTGTGCATTTGGATCGATTGGTGGTGTGATAGTAACTGTTTCTAATTCAATATTAGTAAATCGACTCATATTCATTGCACCACTTGGTTGTAAATCTAGGTTAGACGAATTCATACAAAAATTATACACATATAATCCATCTTTTCCCGAACCCGTTGTTCTAGTATATTTCTCTATATAATTATAAATACCAGCGGGTTGTTGATTTTCTCTATAAATACCATCTAACAATATCCCCATTGTAACTAATATGTTTTTTGTATTTTCAAAATTATAATTTCCAGTAATCATCCAACCAGTTAAAAACCCATCTGCGTTGACACCTGGACCTATTTCTACAACTGTATTACTTCGTTCAACAGGAAAGGATCCATTTGTGGGTGCTTGTATTAAATCTTGAGGTAAATAGTTATATGGCCAATTCGTATAATTACTCCATTCGTTTCTTAAATTTACATCACTTCTTTGAAAATAAAACATCCAATCTATAATCATTCCAATCGAATCAATAGAAATACGATTGGAACCTGTAATATTATAATATATATCTTCTCTTACTTGTTTGAATAAATATTTTTGTTCTTGTAAGGCAAATATTCGTGATTCTTCGTTAGAAAGAAAAGCATATGTACAATTTAAATGAATATCAGCATTCCAAAGAGTTCGAATATCTGTGTATGACATAACACCCAAATCAATATCAGGTGGTGTTTGTAGAAAACGATACATTTGCATATAATATAAATTAAAGTTGGGTGCCACATAAGGAAAATTATTTACAGTATCATAAACATCACGAATTTGAAATAATTCTTGAATAGGTCTCATAGTAATATTAATATGTAATTCATTATATTGTAGAGAAATAAGAGGGAATGCCATTTGACTTTTCAAATTAAACCAAGCATTTAAAGGTATATATAATATGTTTGCGCGTATACTTGGTTCTGCTCCAAGTGAATTTGTTGTATAATAAGAATTGGGATAAGAATTGACTCTAGTACCCGAATTTGCTGGATCATAAATTTCCGGAACGTGTCCGATCATTTTAAAAAATAATTCTTTTTTTTCTGTAGTGAAATCTCTTAAAACAGAATTTAATATATATGCTCCCGAAAATTCTTGTATGGTTTGATTTCCACAAGTAATGGTTACTTTGGAAATCATTTGAGCACCTAAATATTCAATCCATTTAAACTCATACGGAACCCATTGATTTCCATTTTCTTCGGTTGGTGGAACAATAATACTCCAAATATTAGGTAGTTCAACAGATAAATAACAATCCATTAATAAATCAGCATATCTTGGAATTTTAAATGTAAAATTGGATTCTTCAGTTAATCTTAATGTTTTAGATCCATCAAAATCTACCCTAAACTTTTGTAAGCCGAAATTGGTATATTTAGAATAGGTCGATTTGAAAAAAGTTTTAGATGGATTACCATTTAAAATAATATTTTGTTGTCCTTCACTTACTAATTGCATTAACCCCCCGGGCATATCTAATATATAATATACTTTTTATTTAACTTTATTGTGAATAAAAGAATAAAATAATCAATTATATTAATAATATGGATAAAATATGGATAATCACAATTATAATTATACTTATTATTTTATTTATATGTTTTGGTATAAAATCACCAAATAAAGAATCGTTTAGTTTATTTTCATCTAGCACTGCAACAAAAGAACCAAACAGAAAAATAAGTTCAATGACATTAAATAATACATCGACGGATGATTCTCAAGAATCTACTAGTCAAGGATCACCTGACGACGATCCAAGTGGAACGGGAATTACTGGAACGTATGCAATGAGAGATTATTATATTTTTTCATCGTATAATTCGTGTAATAATAACACTACTACATCAAATAATAAAGTAGATACTCAATCATTAAAAAATGTAATTTCTCAAGGTGTAAGATTATTGGATTTTGAATTATATTCATTAAATAATGATCCTATAGTTGCAACGTCAAGTATACCTAATAATTATTTTATAAAAGAATCAAATAGTTCTGTTCCATTTAGAAATGTATTTGATACAATTATAAACACCGCTTTTAATATATCTACTGCACCTAATCCTACAGACCCATTATTTATCCATTTAAGAATACAAAGTACAAATCAAAAAATGTTTTCTAACTTAGCATTAATATTTAAAAACTATGAGAATAGTGGTTATATATTAGGACCACAGTATAGTTTTGAATATCAAGAATGTAAAGATAGTACCAATAATGATTTAAAATGTTCAATAAGAAATATTACTTCTCTACCATTAAATAAGTTTAAGAACAAAATTATTCTAATTATAGATAAACAAAATACAAATGTATTAGATAATAAAGATTTAATGGAATTTTGTAATTTAATGTCGAATTCAATTAATTGTAGATTAATAACAAACTATGAAATGAAAAATTCTCCAGACCAAAATGAATTAATAGAATTTAATAAAAGAAGTATGTGTATTGTTACACCTGATATAGGTGCAAAACCAGATAATCCAAATATTTCAACGGCAAATTTATTAGGGATTCAATTTACAGCAATTAATTTTTCAAATGAAGATAGTTTATATACAAAAACAATAAATTTATTTAATGATAATGGAAGCGCATTTATATTAAAACCTGAAAATTTACGTTATGTACCATTATATGTTCCAATTCCAAATGATCCACCACCTGGATATTCATTTGCACCTAGAGACTTGGAAGGTAGATATTTTAATTTCCAAATATAATTGTAATAAAATATATTTTTATTATATGGAATCGTTCAAATGTGAAAAAGGTGTTGCATTAGAAGATTGTGAATTAGCTATAATACGTATGGCAGTAGATAAGGCAGAAGAAATAGAAGGAAAAGCAATTGTGAATTCACCAGAAGTAAAAGTAATTATTACTATTGTAGAAGATTTTTTAAAAAAGAAAAAATTAATTGCTTATGGTGGAACAGCGATTAATTCAATTCTTCCGATAGAAGATCAATTCTATAATAAAAATACAGAAATACCAGATTATGATTTTTTTTCTCCTAATGCTTACCAAGATGCAAAAGATTTAGCTGATATTTATTTTAACAAGGGATTTCAAGAAGTAGAGGCAAAAAATGGAGTACACGAAGGAACATATAAAGTTTTTGTAAATTTTATACCGGTAGCTGATATAACTTTTTTAAATAAAAGTATATTTCAAGCATTAAAAAAAGATGCGATTTGTAAAGAAGGTATATTATATGCCCCGCCTAATTTTTTAAGAATGTCCATGTATTTAGAATTATCAAGACCCGCTGGTGATGTGAGTAGATGGGAAAAAGTGTTGAAAAGAATCACTTTATTAAATAAAAATTTTCCATTGAATGCAAAAAATTGTTGGAAGATTGATTTTCAAAGAAAAATGGAAAGTAAAGAAAAGATAAATATGATTTACAATACAATTAGAGATACATTTATAAAAGAAAAAGTTGTATTTTTTGGTGGATATGCCATTTCTCTATATTCTAAATATATGCCTAGTAAATTGAAACATAAGTTTAAAAAATATCCAGATTTCGATGTATTATCAATAGAGCCTTTAAAAACAGCTGAAGCGATAAAAAAATCATTAAATGATATTGGTATTCAAAATGTTTCTATTGTAAAAAGAGAAAAAATAGGTGAGATTATTTCTCTACATTATGAGATAAAAGTAGAGAAAGATACAGTTGCTTTTATTTATGAACCATTGGCGTGTCATAGTTATAATATAATTAAAATAAATAACCAGTCTATTAAGATTGCAACAATCGATACAATGTTGAGTTTTTATTTAGCGTTTTTATATTCTAATAAAGATTATTATGATATAGATAGAATATTATGTATGTCTCAATATTTGTTCAAAGTCCAACAACATAATCGTCTTGAACAAAAAGGATTATTAAAAAGATTTAGTATTGATTGTTATGGTCATCAAGAAACATTAGAAGAAATAAGAGCCAAAAAAAATAAATTATTTTTATCTTTAAAGAATAAAAAAAATACAAAAGAATATGAAAAACATTTTATGAGATATCGACCTATTGAACAAAAAATAATATCTAAACCTCATAAATCTTTTTCTAATAACACAAAAAGCTTACATAATAAAACAAAAAATACAGAAAGTAAACCAAGACTTACAAGAAAAAGAGGAAGAGGTGGATTGTTTATTTAACACTTTTTATTTTTATTTTTTTATATCAGAAATATATGTCAATACATATTATTGTTGCAAGGTATAATGAAAATATAGAATGGACTAAAAAATTTTCGAATGTGACTATTTATAATAAAGGCGAACCATTAAATAATGGATATAATGAAATATTATTAAATAATGTTGGTAGAGAACAACATACTTTTTTTAAATATATTTATGATAATTATGATAATCTAGAAAATTATAGTATTTTTTTACAAGGAGACCCATTTCATCATTTATCAAACACAATAGATAAATTAAATGAAATAATAAATGATAAAGAATATGATAAAGATTTTGAGATATTATCTCATAACATTTTTGATTGTAATTTATCGGGCTGTAAATATCATTGTGGAATACCTTTAATAGAAATATATGAAAAACTGTTCAATGAAAGAAAAGAAAATATGGAATTTAAATTTGGTGCTGGAGGACAATTTATCGTTTCTAAGAAAAATATTTTAAAACATCCTAAAGATTTTTATTTAAAAATTGTTGAATTTTTACAGAATGATATAAGTCCAATTGAAGGATATGTTATTGAACGTTTTCATAAAGTTATTTTTGATTAAATAATTATTCAGAGTATTGAATTTCACCTTCACTTTCATTTACGTGGATAAATAATGACAATACATAATAAGCGATTCCAAATAGTATACTCATAAATAAATTTCCATAAATATTAATATTTCCATCTTTAAAGAATAAAATAGGAATATATGTTATTAATAATTTTTTAATATAAGGAAGTTGTAATAAAAAATAAAAAATAGATAATAAAACTGCCATTTGTATTTCATTGTAAGTATTTTCAAATAAATATAAATAATTTTTTGCTTTGTGTAAATTTTCTCTAAAGTTATTTTCTTCGATATCTTCTTCCTCAACAAAATTTGTATTATTTGGAGGAGGAATATATTCTTGTTGAACTTGGTTATCTAATTGTTGAGTTTTATGAGTTGGAATATCTCTAGATTGTAATTGTGTTGCCCCTGTTACACTTGCTTGTTGAATACCCGATACAATTTGATTGATTGTTGTTTGATCTAAAGTTACGCCTGAATTTACTGGATTTACTGGATTTAATTTGGTATCTTGACCCGCAATATTATCTGTAACACTAAATTGAATATTTTGATTCGTTGATGGTAAATCAAAGATATTGGTCGTTCCAGAAGCCATTTATATTTATAAATGAATTATAAATATAATTATGACGAATTCGAAGTTATTAACACATCCTTTTTAGTATTATTACATTTTGTTGAAACTAAATTATATTTGTAACATTTACCATCTTGTTTATATATTTTATTCTCTACTTCGTTTAAATCTGGAGCATTAAATATAATACACTCATTATCTTTACAAACTTCTCTAAAAATAGTAGCTAATCCTAATCCCAATAAAATAGATACAACATATTTTCCAGTATTTGATTTTACAAATTTGGATATATTTATCGTCATATAAATTAAAGTATAAAATATTTTATATATAAAATAAAAATATAATATATGAGTTTAACTATATCTATAGATGGAATTGAATTTACTTTACTTCGAAAGACAAATTATGATGATAGATATAAAGAAGTAGTAAATGTAGAGAGTATTATTGTTGAGGATGATGATGAAATACAAAAATATAATTTTTGGGTATATAGGTCTAATAGTGAATTAGGGCTATGGAGATTATGTATTAATTTGCGTGGAAAATTTCATAAAGGCCCCGATTATATTCAATCTACACTTATTCATATAGAATTACAACATTTTATAAATGAGAATATTGATTTGATACCATTTGTTTCTAATAATGGAAAGATAAAATTATGTTCTTATAAAAGCTTAATAACAGATGTTATTGATGACAAAGAAGAACGAGAAATACACGAAGAACCTTTTTTAACATTAGATAACTTAGATAGGAAAACAAGTAGCCCAAGAATTGGTTGTGGTCATATTCCATCAGGATATAAAGATAGAGAAATTAATGAATTTTTACATGTTTTTTCTGAAGAATTTGAAGAATTATTTACAATAAAAAATGTAGAAAAGATTATTAGTAATTATGATTTTGTATTTGAGGAATCATTATTTATTAGAGGGATTGTTTTTTGTGTTCATTTAACACGTAAACGCAAACTAAAAAGAAGCAGAACGAATAATATTAAATTATATTTTATGGCTGCTAAATTAGAAAATATAGATACTATGAACCCAAATTATGAATCAGCAAAACAACACATATGTGATAAAACAATTCATGTATTTCCATTTTTATTAATTCCTTCTGATTCAGGAGCCAATCAATACGCTTGTTACACTAGTTATATTCCTTGTGGAATATATATTTGTAAATTATTTGATTATCATACTCTCTCTACTCATTATCAATGTACATTAGAAGAAATCGAATCTAAGAAATGTAATGATTATTATTCTTATATTGGTGAAAGATATGATCATCTATTTCCATTTGAAGAAGCATTAATAACTTATAGAAATAGTTGTATTCAACCAATGAGGGTTACATCGCCAAGGGCATCGCCAAGGTCCAAATCGAAATCTGATAGTTATTCTGGTGAAGGTATTTTTAGAGATGTAGAATCAAATCATAGTAGCTCAAGTAGACGTAAAACAGATGAAATGATTACAATTAAATTTTCTGGTGGTAAAACAAAGAAAAATAAAAGCAGAAGAAGTAAAAAGAAAATATAACTCAATATAATTATAATAAAATTGAACGTGTTTATTGTTTCTCTACATATGTAAATTACAACAATGGAAGAAACGATCGAAAACAAATATTGTTTTGAATGCGACAAAAGAGTTGGTAAAAAAGAAAAAGGTTTAATCGAAGAAAAAGGAAAATGGATCTATTATACAGAAACTTATAACATTTTGTATCAATCATTTGATGGTGTTTCTATTTATATTTGTTTGGATTGTGAGCCTAATCCAGAAGTATGGGAATGTAAAATATGTAATAAAGAATATGATTTTACAACAGAATTTTGTGATGAGAATAGATTTAGAAAATGTTCAGAATGTATTATTAAAGATTTATTTATTTTAAGATGTGAATGTAATGTATGTAGAGAAATAGTTGAATCTAACCTCATTATACCAAAATAATATATTTATTAATTTATATGAGTAGACCATCATCTAAAAATTCAAATGATAGTATTATATTAGTACCACCACCATATACCACACCACCACCACCATATACCACACCACCACCACCATATACCACACCACCACCACCATATACACCACCACCACCAGCATATACAACTCCTCCACCACCCGCTTACCAACCAAATATTGATATTCCTATTCCTATGAATCACAGAGAGTCTATTAATATATATGATATGTATGTATTATTTGAAATGATAAATAAAATGATTTATACAAGATGTAAAACAAAAAACATATTTTTAAAAAAAATAGGATATCATATGTTTTCTCTTGAAATTAAATATAAATATGATGAGACAACTAATAATATAATTTATTTTTCATTGAAAGATAATAATATTTATTTTCAAATTTATAAATATGATTTTTTATTATATTATATATTTTTAAAAATAACTTCTGTTTTGATTAATTATAATACTTATGTATATGCGTATAATAATTCACAAAGTTATATAACTTTATTTACAATAATAAATATTATTTCAAACAATAATTTGTCACCAATATATTCTATTTTAAATAAATCGAATAAACAATATTTTGATTATTTAATAGAAAATAATATAATTTTAAAAAAAAATATATCTAATGGTAATAATATTCATATAACGACATTAATCCCAAATGATAGTATAACGTTAGATCCATCAAATAAATATATTATAGATAATAAGGATGATTTACATATTCTTAAAATATATAAAAAAAACATAATTGAAGAGTATTTAAAAATCAATAAAAATATAAATATTTTTTTTAATACAGAAAATATAAATTTAGATGATTCGATAAAAACACAAATAGAAAAAATGCCTTGTCAATCAAAAAGAAAAAAAATAAAGTTGACAAAAACACATAAACATAAACCTTTATCATTTGAAAAATTTGAAAAAAAACGTAAAAGTTTGGGTTCTATTACAAAAAAAAAGAGATCAAGAAATAATACTTCTCTACGAAATTCTCGTAAGCTTCCTTCATTCAATAATACAAATATAAATATTGGATTATTAGTTGTTACTGTTCATGGAGGTATTAGTATAAAAGAAACAGCAGATAATGTTTTACATCTTCCAGTAGTAAATATTCCAGTTAGAGATACAAAACTATATTATAAATCTATTACATTACCGGGTTATTATAATTATTTTCTCTCAGAAAAAGAAGACGTTAGACGTTCATTAAATAGTGAAGATAATGATATTGAGTATGTAGGTGATTCATTATTATCCGATATAGATTCGATTAATGAAGGACGTATTGGGGCTACGATTAATAGACAGTATGAAATTACGCTTGGACATTATAGAAATATTTTTGAAAGATGTTTTAAGAAAAATCCATTAAGGTTTTACGAAATATTTTATTCTTGTGGAAATAAAATTATAAATAAATTTTTAAGAGGAATAAAAACAAAAACTCCAAACTTACGACCACAAGATAAAAAAATAATTGATTATTCAAAATTAAATAAGACAACAGGTCCAGGACCTATTCATACAATATTAGATAAAGTATTAGAATTTGGTGGTAAAATGAAAGAAAATACTAAAATCACATTGATCGTTTTTAATAATTCTTCCAAAGAATTTGAGAGATATAATTTATCCGATGTAAAAGTTCTAACTGAAATTTTTGGTAAAGACCTAAAAACATTAGCACTAATAATGCGAATGAAAATGAAAAGTAAATTTATGTTATCTTCTCTTATTGAAATGGTATTAACTTATAAAAAAGGATTGGATTCATTATATGTATACGACACAAGTTGTAGTTCGTATGATAGTGAAGTTGCGATGCGTAGAATGAATGATATAAATACACTCATTGATGATTTGCCTAATTTTGTTGGAAAATAATTATTGTTGAATGGGAATAGTAGAGAAAAGTCCATTTTCTGGACAAGGAACTTCTTTCGAAACAAACGCGAAACAATTTTCTGCTGCATCTTTATATTGGATTTTTGATATATTTTGTGGTGTAGGATAAACTATAATTTTTTTATTTTCAGAACCAATCATATAAACGAAAAATAATCCTATTAAAAAACTAATGATAAATATTTTTAATGAAATAAATTTGAACATAATTATATTGAATGAATATAATTATATTTACGAAAAATAAGTTATTGTAATTCTGTTCTAATATACATAATATTATTTGCTGAATTATTATTATCATTATATTTTGATTTTGCGTTTTTAGTAGCTTTTAATATTTTTTTCATTTTTTCGTTTGTAGTAAATTTTGTTTGTTGCGCAATAAATAATTCGTATTGTTCTCTGAATTTATATTTATCTTTTTCTTTTACATCTTCTGGTAAAAAGAAATCATCATCTATTTCTATTTCTTCTGGTCTTATTCTTATAGTTCCTTTTTCTTTATCAGTATACATACCTGTAGTTCCAGCATATTTAGCTAAAGATGCGTTTTCAGAAATGATTAATTCAGGATGTCCTTCTATTGGTTCTCTAGAATCGAGAGAAAAAACATTATAAAATTGTGGATTGTTCTTTTTAAACTTGGATGCTTGATAATAATGTTCTACTGTTTTCCAAGTTTTTCCATCCAACACAAATTCTCCAATTCCATAATTAGACAAATAATATCTCCAATTTTTTATTTTATTTAATTTATCAAATTTGGGTTCTTGATCTGTTGGTATTTTTTCTCCTTTTGCTTTTCCTGGAAACGCATCTGTTGTTTTTGTGGTGATGATAAATTCTATTTCATCATCATATAGATTACCATTTTCTACAATATTTGGAATTTTATCTATTAAAATATAAATCTCATCAACTGCTTCTCCTTCAATGATTTCATCTTCTCTCACTACATCTTCTTCTTCTTTTTCTTTCTCTTTCTCTTTCTCTACATCTTCAACTTCGACATCCTTCACTTCTTTATCTACATCTTCTTTATCCAAATCAATTACTTCATCATTTATTTCTTCTACTTTTTCTTCAATATTTATTTTTGGTAGAGGGACATAATCTTCATCTTCTTCTATATCTGAATATTGTTCCCAAAAAGAAGGTTCAGCAATAGATATTTTGGGTTCTTTTTCTTTTTGAACTTTTGTTTTTATAGACTTTTCAGTTTTTTTCTTTAATGTTTTTGCTTTTTTAGGAGAAGAAGATCGTTTCTCATTTGTTACAACTTTTATTGGTAATGTAGAGAACTCATTAAAATATATATCATATTCTTTTGGTATTTGAATTAATCGAACTGTTTTTTCTTTTTCGTCGTATTCAACAGAAGGATTAACATATTTTAATAACATAATTTCATCTAATAATCCCACATCTTGGCTACTAAAATTAGATAAAAAATCTACATAAATATTTACAGCTTCATCTAAATCTTCAGGATTTTTTTCAGTATTATAATTTAAAATATTTATTTTTATATTTTCTATTTGAGTATATAACTTCGATTGTAATTTTTTTAATTTTTCATAATCACCATTTTTATCTATAATATTTGAATATAATTCCATAAAAACCTTTAATTCTAAAGTATGTTTATCAAAATCAGTCATAATTTTTTCAAACTTATTTGTAGATTCTGGATTAATATATCCGAATAAAATATCATTTTTATATAAAATAATTTTTAATTTTAACTGTTTTATTTGTTGTTTAAGTAGAGAAATCTTTTCATAAAAAGTTTCTATTTTCCCTGTTAAAATTTTTATCTTTTTTGAACAAGAACTTTGAGAATTACATTCAGCAATCAATGTTTTATTTCCATTACTATTGATTGTTTTGAAAATAGTGAATCCATCATTTCCACAAAAAATACATTTTGCTTTCTTATTCATTTCATATTTGGATTTTAATTTATAATAATTATCTATTGCTGATAAAACTGATTCCGATTTATAAATTTTTCCCATCTCATATATATTTTGAATTGTTTCATCTAAATAAGCAATTTCTTCTTCCATATATTTAATTATTTATTATTTAATGATTATAGAGCGAAGATAAAATAGACTATATTTAAATATCAGTCATCATTGGTAATCCTGTAATAAGAGATTCAGACATTTTTAATTTTGCGTCTTGATAATTTTTTATTTTCGATAATATATAATGTTGTTTTTCTTTATTTTTTGCTTCTTTTTCTTTAGGTGTTAGTTTTTTTTTGTATTTTATTATTAATATTAATAAAACAATAATAGTTAATCCAATTCCTAAAGAAACATTCACAATTCTATTATGATATTGTTCTTTGAAGGTATGACATTGTTTTAATGTTTCATTTACATAATATTTCATTCCAGGTTCAACTAAGCTCATTGTTTATTATGTTATAATATCAAAATAAATTATCCGTAATATCTATAATATGGCTGATATTTCATCGAATGGACTTATTATTTTGTATATTATAACGGTTTTATTTATTATTGTTATGTATTATTCGGAAATAAATACACCAACAAAGATAAATTATATTGAGTTAGTTGGTTTATTTGTAATTATGATATTAGAATTTTTTATTGGCTTTTCAATTACTAAAAATGTTGGGACTTTATTTTTAGCAGTTTTTGTTACTTGGATAGTTATATTTACACCTACTCTATTAATATATTTGATACCAATGAATGGTTATGTAGATGAATTAAATTCTATTTTTTCTAATGTGATTGGCTATTTATTTGTTGCAAACGAAGCAAGTAATATTTTGTCACAATTAGGGTTAGAAAAAGAAGGTGAAGATGAAGGTGAATCTATTAAAGAATCAAAAAGATTAATTGCTCAAATAAATAATAGTAAAAATATATTTATTAATCAATTAACACCATATAATTTTGATTATTTATGGAATAATTTATTTTCGCCTCTATTTAAGGCGGATAAAAGAGAAGAAATTAAAAAACGATTACTAGATATAACAAACCAAAAATTTGTTATTGGTAAATGTATATGGTATTTGTATACGTGTATAATTTCAATTACAATAAGTTCATTCTTTATGGCTTTATAAGAAAATTTATACAGCAATGATTATATAGTATTTAATTACCATATAACATACAATTGCTAATAAAATTGATAATAACCAAATAGGAAGAATTGTCTTCTTTTTATATCCAACACCAAATTGTCTTAATGTTCCATTTGAATTATAAATAAATAACGGTTTATCATATTGAATAATAAAATAAATTATTAAAAATAAAAGAATACTCATTAATGTTTGATATTTTTTAATAAAAAGTGCTACCATATATTTCTACCAATAAAATAATTATTCATCTCTATCCCTATCATTATATTCTTCTCCTTCATCATATTCATCATATTCGTTCCCATCATTGAAATCATCTTCATCTTCATCACCGTGTTCTAATTCATCCTGATCTACATTTGATTCATCTTGGACTTCGCCTTCTTTTTCTTGTTCTATCAAAATATCTCTTACTAATTCAACTTGTCTCATTTCTTCTTCTGCTTGTTTTGTTTTCTGTAAGACAGTTGTATCTATCACATCATAATCTTTTGTATATTTAAACACCTTATCAGATAACCCTTTCCCCCAAATACCCAAACGATGTGCTTTCATATTATTATCTGCTTTTCTTGCTTCATTTGTCATTTGTTGTAATCTAGTTATCATTTCGCTTTTTTCTATTTCTTTGAATTTAAATTCTTTATCGAATACTTCTCTATATGAGATATCGAGTGTTATTTTATCTTCATTCATCAAATTCATATAATTAATTAATAGATGAATTAATATGATGATAATATTTTGTTTAAAACTTGGATTGGCATCTACAGTTTCTAAAATATCAAAAGTAACTTCTATATAAGTAGAGAAAATTGACAGATAATAAAATGTAAATAATGACAAAGTAGTCTCGTTATCAAACAATCTTTTATTTGATTCAGATAAAATAGGTGTTTGATTCATTAATTCCATAATTAAATTACAAAATTCATTTTCTTGAATTTTATTTAATATTAAAATAATAGTTCCTTGGTTTTCATCATTTATTAATTCATTTAATGAAATAAATCTTTGATAATATTTGATTGTTTCATTTTTTATAGAAGTCAAATCTTTATCAGAAAGTCCTTGATATTTATTTACAATTCCATTAAATAAAGGAGAGTCGATTCCGTTTTTAAGAAAATTGGTAGCTAAAATATTTGGAAATACTTTTGCAATATTATAAGTATAATTTTTGATAAATGTAATTAAATTACAAAAATTAGATGGATATTTTTTCCATTCGAAAATTGTTTTAAAAAAATCATCTATTTTTTTATCTAATCTATTCTTTTTGGATAAAAAATTATAAATATATTTTATCAATTCATTATTTACGTGTGTGATATCATCATTTATTTTATCACGATCTTCTTTTGTAACAGCACTTTTTTTATCTACATTATTTATCCAATGATTTATAAATTGTAATAAATATTTACTTTTTGATAGAGGATGTTCATCCTTTAATGTCTTATTTATATCATCTTCTAATTTATCACGAGGTAATTCTTGTACCGTATCCATATGACTAGGTAAAAGCATTCTCAAATTTTCTAAAGGTTGAATAATTTTTACTTCTGAAATATGAATATGAATAATATTATGATATCCAACCCGTTGTAATAATTTTATTAATTCAGCATTTGTATAATTTTTTCCTATTTTTTTAAGTTTCTCTACTTTTTCGTTAATAGAATCATTTAAATCAAAAAGATGAATATCTGGTTTTCCATCTGTACATTTACAGATTGATTTGAAATCATCTGGAATGGGTTTTAGTTTTTCAAAATTACAATAATTAATAAAAGCCATAAATATTGTTTTTTCTGTGAATTGATTACTGATGTGTGGATATTTTAATTTTGTATTTTTATTAATAAATAAAAATGGTGAAAAAGTCATGAATCGAATATCATTCAAACGTAATGAATTTTTATTAATATTTTCTAGATACGTATGTATAATCGGTTTTACACGAATAAAATAATCTATAAAATTATGTTCTGTATCCAATGACAAACAACAAGAATTTTCCAAATAAACTTGATTCGATAAACTTTTTAATTTTAATTCTTCTGAATCAATCACATCTTGTATTTCTTGTTGAATAAGTAGAGAAAATATAATATTTTTTCCTTCTAAAATATTGATATTATCATATTGTGTTATATCACCTGTTTTTAATTTTCTAATTAAATTTTTTTTGAATTCTTCAGAAACGTCATTGATGTGTGTTTTGATATTTATATTAGTTAGAGGAGGTAAAAATTGTTTCCAATTACTTATTTTATATTTTTTTGGTATAAATTCAATAGTTTTTTCTTCCAATCCATTTGAAATTGCTTCTACTTTGAGTTGTTTTCTTTGTTCGATGAGTGATAGACTATCTTTATTATCCATTATTTTTTCGATTGCTTTATTAATTTCTTTTTCTAATTCATCTAATTTCATACGTGAACCATCTGATTTAATTAAAGAAACCCATGGTTGATCTTTTCTTTTTGTAAAATGATAACTAATTGTAGAAATAAATTTAACAGATTCTCTACTTCCTTCTGGATTCGATGGATAAAAATCGATTGAACAACAGAAATCATTTAAAACAATATTTGGAATGTTGGTTTGTAGAGAAATTAGAAATGTAGAAATAGTAAGATATAATAAATTACGATTGATATAATCATTATATTCTACGATTTTTATATCAGGATTTTTTGCTTTGTTTCTTTTAGCTACTTCTTTATACTTTTTTTCACTTGGAAATGTATTTAATTGTTGATAAACTATATTTGCAATAAAATCATTTTTTGTTTCATTATCTAAATGAATATGATTCAAATAAGAACACAAATCATCAATTGTTTTTATGATTAATTTATATTTTTCATATTTCATATAAGGTCGATCTTTTATCGTCATTTCATTTAATTTTATTGGTTCTTGTTCTTCTTCTTCCAAATACTCTCTCGATACTACTTTAAAACCATTTTCATATCCTTCAGCTGAATCTAATAATTTTTTTTGGATTACATATCCACTATACTTATCGACATAGGATTCGCCATCATCGCCATTTTCACCTTGTGTTTGAATAATATAATCTAATTTATTTTGATATTTATCACGATCATTAATAAATATATATGCTAATTCATAAATAAATAAAGGTAATAATTTAGTATTTGTTTTTATACAAAATAACCAATAATGATCTGTATTTGTTTTATCAGAAACGTGATAAGTATATTTTTCTTTGAATTGAATAATTTTATTATATCTAATTACAAGATCACTTATACCCAAGATAATATCTCTTAATTGTGTATAAGGTGAAATATTAGTGTCTTTGTCAAATCTCATTTCTCTACTTGCTTCTTCACCTAATTTATATTTTATTTTTTCATATTTTCCATATGTTATGTTATATTCAATTTGAATTACTTTTTGCAAAATAGAATAATAATATTTATATTCTCTATCGACATATTCTTCCAAATTTCTTTCTGTTACAATAAAATCTTTATCAAATTCAGTTAATACCTTTTCTAAATTATGTTTTGTAATATTTTCGGCGATATTAGAAATAGAATTACAATTATTTTCTTCTTTTTCATCTTCCATACATTTTTCTATACTAAGGCATTCTTCTTTGAATTCTTCACAAGGATTTTCTTTTTCTTTATATTTATCTTCTTGTTTTTCGATAAATTCATTCATTTTCGAATCAATTAATAATTTGATATTGGATTGAACAATTCCATAAGTATATGTACTTTTAAAATCAGAAATAGTCATTTTAAATAACAATTCATCATCGAATGGATGTTTATTTGTTTGACTAATCTCATATATTTCACATAATTCTTGTTTTGGAAAATTCATTGAAAGTTTCAATACATTTTTAAAATTTTTTTCATTTAATCTAGAAATTGTATTGAATAAACTATCGAACGCAATTTTTTTAGACATTATTTCAGTACCAAATCCTTTTATTTTATCTTCAATAAAAGGAACTAAACTTCTAGAGTAAAATGTAAATGTAACATCATCTGGATAAATTAGATAAGGCTCTAAGAAATTTATTATATTAATAATAGATAATTTTCCAATAATATATGGTTTTACTGAATTAAAAATAATTTTTGAAGATGGAATTATATTTTCTAAAAAATTCAAATAATTACCCGATGTGATAGGTTTGTAATATTTTAAACGTATTTTATCAACGAATGAAAATGTTTCTCTACTTATCGTTTCATTGTTAATATCATATTGAGTAATTTTAGTAGATTCATTAAATATATTAGAAAAGTTAATAAATAAACGACTCAAATTTGTTTTGTCTAGAATATTAGTTCCAGGCATTTTGACACGTGAATAATCAACAATTGCCTCCGGTAATGTCAATAGACCTGTTATTTTTAATGTATTATTTGTATATGGAACGTGAATTCTATTTGCAAACATTTTACCTTCAGTTAATTGATATGCATCTAATATTTGATCACTAGATAAGTATACATCTCTAATATATTGTGAATTCTCTACTTTATTATAAAATTGACCTTTTGGAAGAGGAATTGTTTTGATAATATTAGAATTAAAATTTCCATAATTATCAATAATAACATTTGTATTATCTTGAATGGGAATAATAGATAATGATTTTAATTCATCCAAGTTTTCAAAAGGTGTAAAAAACTGATACAAATTTTGTAAATATTGAATATATCGAAAACTTTTTTGATTCGAAACATCACTTTTAAAAACTTGTATAATTTCTTCCAATTTATCGTCAATTTCCAAAGATTGATTTGAAATAAAAGTAAATTCTTGTAATTCTTCTTCTTGAACACCATATACTTTTTTAATAGTAGAAGTAACAGGTAATATCCATAATAATGGTATTATTAATGTGGTAAGATTATTTACTAATGGTTTCCATTGTGGTCCTTTATAAATAGAATTGACAATATTTCCATATTCATCAAAAGTAGAGAATTGTTTTCTTAACTGTTGAAATCGTTGAATGTTTAAATGTATATTATTTAGACTTTCATATGTTTTTTCAGAAGAAGATAATTGTGATAACATTGAATTTAATAAATCATTTTTTTGAATTTCGATATCATATCGATATCTTGAAACATCAATATCTAATAATTGAACGACATCTTCAACTTCGCCGATTGTCTCAATTTCTAAATTTTCTTCTTCTTCTTCTAAAATATCATAATCTGGTTTATCAATTATTTTGATGTGTTTTATTGATAAGTCTTCTGGTATTCCGTTATAATTAAAATTAATATATATTTTTTCTTTTGTATTAAATAATTCAATTTCAATCATATCTTCTTCTAATTCTGTGATTTCTCCAATCAAATCACCTTTTTCAAAAACAATTTGAATCCATGTATTTTTTAATAATTTATGTTGTAATGCAAATCCTTCATAATGATTTCTGAATAATAAATCAATATTTCCATCAATAATAGTATCTTTTTCAGATTTCATTGTAGTCAATCGTACATCTTTATGATATGCTAAAAATTGTTCAGATGTAATATAAAACTCAACTCTATCTAAAGTTTCTACATGAATTGTTTTAATTTTATCTGGATTAATATATTCTATGTAATAACTTTGATTATTGTAAATATCATTTGTACTATTTGAAATTTTAAAAACATCTCCTAATTGGAGAAAAATAGTTACCATTTTTTTTTCTTCTTGAGACATTTACTATATTTATTATAGATATTTATATAATATGTCAAACACATATAAAGTTACATTACTATATTAGATTACATTTGTTAATGTCTGTTTTAAATATTGATAATATATTAAACGAGACCCATATTAAAAGTAAAAAATTCGGGAATTATGATGTAATGTTTTACAATAAAACAAAAATTGTTGAATTTAATGACACAACAAGAAATATTAGGTCGGTGATTGTGGATAATAACGAAAAAAAAATTGTTTCATTGAGTCCGTCCAAATCTCTTTATTTAGATGAATTTATTTCCAATAATCCAAATTTTGAAGATGTAATTGTAGAAGATTTTATTGAAGGAACAATGATTAATTTATTTTGGGATATATATAAAAATCAATGGGAAATATCAACAAAAACAACAGTTGGAGGAAATGTTATTTTTTTTAGTAGTAAAACATTTAATCAAATGTTTTATGAAACAATTGAATTTTGTAAAATAGATTTGTCTTCTTTAAACAAATTATATAGTTATAGTTTTGTGATGCAACATCCTTGTAATCGTATTGTTACTGCTTTTGTAAAACCATCTTTATGGTTGATTGAAGTGTATGATATGGTGAGTCAAACATTATTGAATAGACAATCAATTATTCAAGAAATAAATGGAGATGTGAAATGTCCAACTATTTTTAATCAATTTTTGAATTATAGTGAGTTGATTCATTTTTATAATGAGAATGAGGTTGGTAGTCATTCTATGGGATTGGTAATTCGAAGAAGAGATACAAATATTAGAACAAAAATAAGAAATCCAACTTATGAAAAGATAAGATTGTTAAGAGGAAATTCTTCGAATTTACAATATCATTATTTTACATTGGTAAAAGAAGAGAATGTAGATGAGTTTCTCAATTATTATCCAGAGTATGTAAGTAAGATTAAGAAATATGCTTCTATTGATAATAAATTTATTAATAATTTGTATAAAAATTATATAAGTTGTTATATAAAAAAAAATAGTAGATTAAATAATTTTCCTAAAAATTACAAAACTCATATGTATTATATTCATCAAATCTATTTGAATCAATTGAAGCCAAATAAAAAAGTAGTAAAATATGATATAGTAGAAGATTATGTAAAAAAACTAGACAAATCACTTCATATGTGGTCTGTGAATTTTGATTATTATTAAATAAATATTATGTAAAGTGTTATTGTAAATATTAATAATTTTATTATTAATATTTATTTGTATTATTTAAAAAAACCATTTATTCTTACGGCTCTTCTTTCCGCGCCCTCGGCGATGCTTGCGGGTACCGCTTCGTTTACGACGACGACGACCTCCGGTTTTTGTTGCCGAAGCAGGTGTGGATCCTAATGATTTCAACATATCTGAAATTTTATTCATATTCATATTCATACTCGGCGCTGCTGATGATGATGACGCGGATGACATATTATATATATACATTATATAATATTTTTTGCTAAATATTATATAAATGATTAAAATTTTAAATAGAAGAGAAAATGGTAATCTTTTTCATTATGCACATTTTATTTGCGATTGTCTATTTCCAGAAATTGTTATGAATATGCATAAAAATAAACGTATCATTCGTGAGAAAAGTATTTCTCAAACATTAGGTAATTTTCTTCCATTATATTGTAGAATAATGAATTGTGAATGTATGGAAATTGATCTCTCATTATTCGATTCACTAAAGACTAAATTATATATTAACGAAGCAAAAGAAAACTTAATACATCCTATTTATTTTGAAAAATTTAGAAATTTTATTTTTAATCGATTTGATATAAACTCACAGATATTTTATCCCAAATATCCTTCTGTTATATTAATACAAAGAGGAAAAAGAATAAAATTAATTAACGATCCAGAGTTAGAAGATAATAATAATAATTATACAAATGGAGCAGAAAGAAGAGAAATAAATAATATTGAAAAAGTGAAAATATTTATGAAACAAATGTTTGGTGATGATTTCCAAACGTTAATCCTTGAAAATATACTATTTGAACAACAAATACAATATTTTAATAATGCAAAAATAATTATATGTGCTCACGGCGCTTGTATGAGCAATTTATTCTTCTGTAAGAAAGATACAATACTATTTGAAGTTACGTGTGGCGAATCTTGGCCTTTTTTTGATATTATCACAAAAAATTTACAAATAATACATCATAAAATAAAAAATAATAATTTCGAGGTTATTATAAACCGAATTGTCAATGAAAAAATATTATCATTGAATGAATATTTTATGAATAAATCCGTTATCGAAGACTTGAATTTACATAAAAAAATAAATTCAAATTATCAATTAATTAAGAATAAACAAACAAATAAACAAACAAATAAAAAAACAAATAAAATAAACAAATTATCAAATAGAATCTTATATACAACAGGCAACGAAATTAATGAAACTTATTCATAATATTGGTAAATATTTCTTGTGCTTCTTCAATACATTCTCTTATATTTTCTTTAATTTGTTCTCTACTTGTTGGTTCATAATAAGCAATACGAATTAAACTATCTGTATTATGTGGATGATATTTTTTAAATGCACAAAAGGATAATATTTTTTTATTTTCAAAATATTTGATATTCATCATATATTCAATTACTTTACCAATTGTGTAATCTTCATTTTCTAAAATAATATCATAACTATTATTCATTGTGTTTTCTGCTTCAATAATTAAATGATCATTTGATTCGATTGATTTTAAAACAAGAGCTAATCTCATTATTATATTATCACATGCTTTATTTACAATTTCACTATTTGTGAAAACACCTATAGATTGTATATTAAAATCAAAACTATTTTCCAAAACGATTCGTTGTCCTTCCAATAATAACCAATTTTTTGTTTCAAACTCAACATTTAATTCATTTTTTTTCCATTCGACTCTTTTTTTCTCTATTTCTTCATCTTGTGTTTTTTTATCAATTGTATATCCATAAGAGCAAGCAGAAACACAGTTATACATTGCGCTTTCTTTTGACGTTCCATAAGATAATTTACACGTAAAATGTATTTTTTCTCCCGGAATACTATCTGATATCTTGGGTCTTAACCTAGCGAATTCTATATAATGTTCTACTTGATCAGGTGATACCCAAGGTCTAAATATTTCTTTAGAAGAAAGGGTTTCTTCTTTCCGTTTAATAATAAAATCTTTTGTTGTTACATAAATAATACTATCATCTGTTAAATTTTCAACATTTACTTCTAACAAATAATCATCAATATTTTCTATTTCTTCTTTTTTCAAATAAATAGGAATACAACTTAATCGTTGCTTTAGAATTTCATTATTTATTCTACTAGTATTCACAATAAAATTGGCTAAATTTTCTGAATAAGGACTTGTTTTAAATACAACAGTTTCTATATCAGATAAAATAGTTCTGCGAACCGCATTCGCAATACTCACATTTACACCAGACAATGTAAAATGAAGAGTGTTATTATCATCTTCCTTTTTAGCAATGACTTTTGGATTTGTTGAAATCATTCTTGTATTTATATCATTTATTATTTATATA
>Ga0164295_10000062_pt1 | contig 97078 bp, 99 predicted proteins | sample GEODES006metaG_FD_111798 | JGI IMG/M metagenome (GOLD analysis project Ga0164295, IMG submission 111798) | Oligotrophic lake water microbial communities from Sparkling Lake, Wisconsin, USA - GEODES006 metaG | ecosystem: Environmental > Aquatic > Freshwater > Lake | place: USA: Sparkling Lake...
CGATACTCATCCCGATGGCGCCGTCCGCGCCGAACTGGTCAGAAGGCTGGCCATGGCCTCAGGGGCCCAGGGCATGGCCGGCGGACAGATGATCGATATTCTGGGTGTCCGGGACGATCTTGGCGGCGTCGCGCGCATGCAGCGTCTCAAGACCGGAGCGCTCATCGCCTATGCCTTTGAAATCCCGCTGATCATGGCCCATGCCCAGGACGCCGAGCGCCACGCCCTGATGGCGTTCGCCCAGGATCTGGGCCTGGCCTATCAGATCGTGGATGATGTTCTGGATGCCGAGGGCGACCCCCAGGCCCTCGGCAAGGCGGCCGGCGGCAAGGACGCAGCCATGGGCAAGGCCAATTATGTGACCTTGCTGGGCCTGGACGCCGCAAAGGAGCGGGTCGAACTTCTGGCGGATCAGACCCGCGCCCATCTGGACGGGTTTGGAGAGCGGGCGGCAGTATTGCGTGGTGCAGTCGATCTGGTCCTGGGGCGGCGCAACTAGCCTGCCGGCCAACGCTTGCGCTCCGGGCGAAGCCAGGTTTCGGGAGAAAGGTCTTGCTTGAAGCTTCCTGCCATTGCGGCGCCACAGGCTGGACGCTCGTCGGCGATCCTGGGCCGGTCACCGCCTGCAATTGCACCCTCTGCCGTCGCTACGGCGCACTCTGGGCCTATGATTTCGAAGGAGAAAGAATCGCTCTGACAGGCCCTGTTTCCAGCTACCGACGAGATGGAAAGGCCGATCCCGCGCTGGAAGTCCTGTTTTGTCCACAATGCGCCAACGTGATCGCCTGGCGTGGGCTACGGCTCGAAGGAGATGGTCGCCGTCGCATGGCGGTCAATGTTCGCCTGGCGCCGCTGGAAAGCGTCGGCCATCTGGCGATCGACCGGTTTGATGGCCTGGACAGGTTCGAGGATCTGCCCCCCGATCGAAGCACCGTGAACGACCTCTGGACCTGATTGGACGGCCGACATCATCTGTCTGGGCCCGTCACAGGCCGGAAAAGGATCGATTGAGCCCGAGGCAACCGCGACCTTCCATAATCCAGCGCGGAATCCTTGGCTTCTGCGCGCCGATCCGTTTGCACTCTGACGATAGACCGCTAGGTTAAGGGATCACGTTGGGCCCCGTTGGGGTCCAGCCCGAACACGGACCGCCACTTCATGCCTCCTTCGACACCGTTGCTCGACACTGTCGCTCTGCCCGAGGACACCCGGGCCTTTTCTCTTGCGCAGTTGAGGCAGCTGGCAAGCGAATTGCGGGCCGAAACCATCGATGCGGTTTCGGAAACGGGCGGGCACCTTGGGGCAGGCCTGGGCGTGGTCGAATTGACTGTCGCTCTCCATCATGTGTTCGAGACGCCCAGGGACATCATCATCTGGGACGTTGGCCATCAGGCCTATCCCCACAAGATTCTGACCGGTCGGCGGGACCGGATTCGCACGCTTCGGCAGGGTGGCGGTCTGTCCGGCTTCACCAAGCGGACCGAAAGCCCCTATGACGCCTTCGGCGCGGCCCATGCGGCGACGTCCATCTCGGCTGCGCTGGGCTTCTGCGCCGGCCGCGACGCCCGGGGCGACAACAACAAGGTCATCGCCATCATCGGCGACGGTTCGATGAGCGCCGGCATGGCCTATGAGGCCATGAACAATGCCGCCGAGACCACGGACCAGCTGATTGTTATCCTGAATGACAACGACATGTCCATCGCGCCCCCCGTCGGCGGCATGAGCGCCTATCTGGCCCGGGTGGTTTCTTCCGGCGGTTACCAGTCGCTGCGCAACCTGGGCAAATCGATTTCCCGGGCGCTGCCCAAACCGCTGCAGGAGGCGGCGCGCAAGGCGGAGGAATATGCGCGTGGGATGGTCACGGGCGGCACCTTCTTCGAGGAGCTGGGATTCCACTATGTCGGGCCAATCGACGGCCATGACCTGGACGCCCTGGTGCCGGTTCTGGAAAATGTGCGTGAAATCACCGGCAAGCCGGTGCTGGTCCATGTCGTGACCCAGAAGGGCAAGGGTTATGAGCCGGCCGAGAATGCGGCCGACAAGTACCACGGCGTGGTCAAGTTCAACGTGGTGACCGGGGAACAGGCCAAGGCGGCCGCCGGTCCGCCCAGCTACACCAAGGTCTTCGCCCAGAGCCTGGTCAAGGAAGCCGAGCGGGACGACCGGATCATGGCGGTGACGGCGGCCATGCCGGCCGGCACCGGTCTCGATGTTTTCGCAAAGGCGTTTCCGAACCGGTGTTTCGATGTCGGCATCGCCGAGCAGCACGCTGTGACGTTCGCCGCCGGACTTGCGGCTGACGGCATGAAGCCGTTCGCCGCGATCTATTCGACCTTCCTTCAGCGCGGCTATGATCAGGTGGTGCATGATGTCGCGATCCAGCGCCTTCCGGTGCGGTTCGCCATGGACCGTGCAGGTCTGGTGGGGGCCGATGGGCCGACTCATGCCGGCAGCTTTGACATCGGCTTCATGGGCGCCTTGCCAGGCATGGTGCTCATGGCGGCGTCCGACGAAGTCGAGCTGGCCCGGATGGTCGCCACGGCGGCCCAGATCGACGATCGCCCCAGCGCGTTCCGCTATCCCCGAGGGGAGGGTCTTGGCCTGGACATGCCGGCGATTGCCGAACCTCTGGAGATCGGGCGCGGACGGGTTGTTCGGGAAGGGACGGCCCTGGCCATCCTGTCGTTCGGCACCCGGCTGACCGAAAGCCTCAAGGCGGCGGACCAGCTTGCGGCGCGCGGCCTGTCAGCCACGGTCGTCGACGCCCGGTTCGCCAAGCCTCTGGACATCGATCTGATCCTGCGGCTGGCCCGGGAGCACGAAGCCCTGATCACGGTCGAGGAAGGCTCCATGGGGGGCTTCGGCGCCTTTGTGCTTCAGGCCCTGGCCGAGCACGGCGCCCTGGACAAGGGCCTCAAGGTTCGAACCCTGGTTCTCCCGGATGTCTTCCAGGATCAGGACAAGCCGGACCTGATGTATGCCGCCGCCGGTCTGGACGCCAATGGCATCACCGCCGCGGGCCTGTCGGCCCTGGGTCTCGACAATCTGGCCTCAGCCGGGCGGCGGGCCTGACGCCCAAGCCAGTTTTCGTCCGGCAAGGCCATCTGCGCCGTGCAGTCGGGAGCAGGTCAAAAACTGACGCCCGTTTCGATGGCTACCGGCTTTTCGAAAGGCAACGGGTCAGACCCGGCAGGCAGCGAAGAAGCGGCTGACGCTGGACCGCGCCGGTCCGTTGGCGGTCAGGGGCAGGATGCGGTCCGACTGAATCAGGGAAAGCTGGCCCGTGTCTGCAAAGCCGACAAGCGCCTTGTCCCTGGTCGTGCCCTGCGCCTCAACGATCTGGAAATCGCCCTGGCCGGGCGTCGATATGGCCGGCAGGCGGGATCGAGCTTTTCCGGACCCAAGAACCATCTGTGCCGCGGGTTGCCGGGCTTCAGCCGAGAGTAAAACCCGGTCGCTATTCCGCTGGCAGGTCATCATCAGCACGACACTGTCTGACGCGGGCGCGCCAAAGGTCAGCTTGACACCTTCCTCAGCGGTCTCATGCAGGCTCCAGGCCATGCCGCCGGGCGCCGGGTGGGGCTGCAGGGGGGCCATGCAGCTGCCCAGGACAAGCGTGGTGGCCAGGACGCCAGCGGTCGAAACAGCGAAGGATTGGGCCATGGTCAACTCTCCCTGTTGGCCACAACGCGCTCCCCGCCCGATTATTCCGGTCCAGTGCGGCAGATCACCTCATTGTGAGGGGCGCCCGCCCTGGGGAGGTCCGTCGCCGTCGCCAGATCCACGCGACCTCAGAAGGGCGAAAAGCCCTCCACCAGCGCCTGACCGGCCGGCGTTTTCTGAACCCGGCTCTGGTCTCCCCGGCCGCCGTAGCTGATCCGGGCTTCAGCGATCTGGGTGTGCTTGATGGTGTTGGCCGCGCTGATGTCCTCAGGCCGCACGATGCCGGCGACGGTCAGGCGACGGACTTCGTTGTTGGTTCTTACTTCCTGGACGCCCTGGATCACCATGTTGCCATTGGGCAGCACGCCGGTGACCACGGCCGCTACGGTCAGGCTGATCTTCTCCGCCCTGGCCACAGCGCCGGCGCCTTGCGCTCCCGTCGTGGTCTTGGTCTCGAGGGCGTTGGCAGGGTCGAATCCACCCGGGAACAACTGGCCGAGACTGGACTCCAGGCCAAACAGATGCGGCGCGCCGGCGGTCATTCCCGACGTGCGGGACGAGGAGGAGGTATTGCTGGTCTGGGCGCTGTCGTCGATGTCGATATTGACCGTCAGGATGTCGCCGATCCGGCCGGCCCGCTGATCATTGAAGAAGGCCCGGGCGCCAGTGCGCCACAGGGAGTTGGCGGAGGCCGGCTGGGGCGGTTCCTGGCGAACGGACGTAAAGTTCTGGGTCTGGGGGGCAAGCTGGGCTGGATAGCCAACGGGCGCCAGGTCAGGTCCCTTGACGGCGTCAGAGACCGTGGAACAGGCGGCGAGGGGGGCCAGGAAAACCAGGACTGTCAGGAACGGGCGCATGATCGGGACCTTCATCGGGCGGAGAACTGGGTGGGGCCTGCGGTCTTCAACCGCTGGGCCTGAGGACCGGTGGCCGCCTGGCCTGGTCCGGTCGCAATGGCCTCGACAACCTTCTTCGAAGCCGAATTCTGAACGGGCAGGCTCTGACCGCGCGCGGCCGACTTCATGGCGCGCCCCTGCATGGTCAAGGTGACATAGCCGTCCGACCAGCTCACCTCGACCAGATCGCCGGCCCGGATCACCTCCGGGGAAGATATGTCCCTCAGGCTGGCTGCGGTTCCCGCCCGCAAGGGTCGACGGGCGACCATGCCGACCATCTGGTCGGCATCCGTCGGCGCATCCGACGGCGCGCCCGCCGCGCGGACCCAGGCCAGGTCTGCCGGTGACACAACCTCGCCAGCATTCAGGGACCGGCTGTAGGTCAGGACTTCCACATTGCCGCGAACCACGGTCGCCGTCGGGGCTCCGGCACGCACGACAATCCGTCGAAAGCCCTGTGGGTTGTCCCAGATCAGGCCGGCGCGGCGCGCCAGGCCCTGAAGCGCCTGGGCATCAAGAACCACGGAGGGGCCTGTGCGGGCAGCGACTGCCAGCTCGGACGCCTCGCCCGCCCCTTCGAACAGGTCCCCGAGCGTGACGCGCCCGTCGGAGTCGACCGTCTCGGCGCGCAGGTTGACCGGCCCGGCCAGGGCAGGGCCGGCGATCGCCATCCAGAGCCCCAAGGCGAACAGGGCCGCAGGTCGAAAGGATCGCGCAAGACTGGTCATCCTATGACTTCACCTGGTTGGCGGCCTGCAGCATTTCGTCGGCTGTCGTGATCACCTTCGAATTCATCTCGTAGGCGCGCTGGGCGACGATCAGGGCCGTGATCTCGCTGACGGCGTCGACGTTGGAGGCTTCGGTATAGCCTTGCAGAATCTGCCCGATACCGGTCGTGCCCGGTGTCCCGGTCGTGGCGGCCCCTGAGGCGCCGCTTTCCATGAAAAGGTTGTCGCCCAGGGCTTCGAGGCCCGCCTCATTGATGAAGGTCGCCAGTTCCAGCTGGCCGGCGATGGTCGGGGCCGGGGTATTGGCCTGGGTCACCTGCACCTGGCCGGACTTTGAAATCGTCACGTCCACGGCGTCCGTCGGAATGGTGATGGCAGGCTGCACGAGATAGCCGTCTTCGGTCACCAGCTGTCCCTGATCATTGACCGCCATGTTGCCGGCCCGGCTGTAGGCCGTCTCGCCGGACGGCAGCAACACCTGGAAATAGCCGCGACCCTGGATGGCCATGTCGAACTTGTTGTCCGTCCGGGTCATCGAGCCCTGGCTGGTGATCCGGTAAGTGGAGCCTGCCTTGACGCCGCCGCCGATCTGCACGCCGGTCGGCACGACCGTGCCCTGGTCCGAAGACTGTGCGCCGGCCCGTTCCAGCGACTGGTAGAGCAGGTCCTGGAACTCGGCCCTCTGCCGCTTGAAGCCAACGGTGTTCATGTTGGCGATGTTGTTGGAAATGACCTCGACGTTCAGCTGCTGGGCTGACATCCCGGTGGCGGCGGTGCGAAGTGCTTGCATCAGTCAGATCTCCTTCAAGCCAGCTTGCCGAGGCGCTCGACGGCGCGGCGGGACAGGTCGGCGCTACTTTCCATGGACTTGACCACGCCCTGATAGGCGCGGCTGACCTCGATCATCCGGGTGATCTGCAGGATCGGATTGACGTTGGAACTCTCCAGCATGCCCTGGCGCACGCGCGAGGCGGTGTCGGCCAGCGGCGCCTCGTTCGACGTGTTCTTGTAGAGATTGTCGCCCGTCTTGGTCAGGGAACCGCGACCTGAAAACAGGAACACGCCGATCTTGCCCACCCGCTCGCCCGCCTGGCTGACGGTTCCGTCGCCGGCGATGCTGACCGGGCCCTTGGCCGGATCAACAACGATCTCACCGGACTCGCCGCCGACCGAATCGCCTGACTGGGTCGTGAGTCGCCCTTCCGGAGACAGGGTGAAACGGCCGTCCCGCGTGAAGCGCTCGCCGCGCGCCGTGTCGAGCTTGAAAAAGCCCTTGCCTTCGATCGCCAGGTCAAAGGCGCCGCCGGTCTGACGCAGGGCGCCTTGTGTGAAATCCCGGGCAACCCCGTCATCCAATACGAACTTTATCGGCTTGGGGCCGTCGACCGAGCGTGCCGGCGCCTTGGGCTCCGTGCGCACCATCAGATTTTCGACCTTGAAGCCCGCCGTATCGGCATTGGCGATATTGTTGGCGATGATGTCCATCTCCCGGCGCAGGGTCATCTGCCGGGACAGGCTGATGTACATTGCGTTGTCCAGGAGGGCCTCCTTGAATCCTTGCGACGCGGGTCGCGGTCAACCATTACAGTGCAAGGGATGGGCCAGCCTGAAACAGTAATAAAAACAATAAATAAGAAGGTTAATGCCGCCCTGTCGGCGATTTCTGCCGGGTGGTTTTCGACCCGGTAAAAACCCCTTCTTAACTAACTGTGACCCATGACTGGGGCGGGCGCTTTCGCCCCGGGGAATGCGGTGCTGTGTCCAAGGACAAGGTCAAGGAGCCAGACGGCGGGGCCGATGGCGCAGCGGTCGGCGAGGACGGCCTGCCGATCGCCGGCAAGAAGAAGCTCGACCCGAAGATCCTGATCATCGCCGCCGTCGCCGCTGTGCTGGTTCTGGGCGGCGGCGGCGCGGGCGCATGGTTCCTGTTCCTCAAGCCAAAACCGGCTGAGACGGCCGAAGCCGGGGAGCATGGCGCCAAGGAGAAAGACAAGAAAAAGAAGAAGGGCGGCGATCACGAAAAGGGCGGCAAGGCGGAGCCGGGCGCGGCCACCGTCAAGGAAGGCCCTGACGGGATCGTGTTTTACACCCTGCCGGACATCGTCGTGAACATGCAGACAGCCGATGGCCGGCCAACCTTCCTCAAGCTCAAGCTGACCCTGGAATTGCCAGATGAGCACCTGGTGGAGGAGCTGGATCCGGCCCTGCCCCGGGTGAACGACATGTTCCAGACATTCCTTCGGGAATTGCGGCCGGAAGACCTGTCCGGAAGCCAGGGCAGCTATCAGCTGCGCATGGAAATCCTGCGCCGGGTCAACCTCCTGGTCGCGCCGTCCAAGGTCAATGCCGTCCTCATCGAGGAGATGCTGATCAACTAGGCCAAGGCCTGGGTGAGCAAACGATCATGGCGGACGAACTGGACGATCAGGCGGCACTGGCTCAATGGGCGGCGAACAACGCGCCCGGTGAAGCCGTGGCTGCCGCCAGCGCGGACTGGGAAACCGTCGAGCCTGATACCCAGGCCATCATCGGGTCCGAGCGAATCCTCAATCAGGACGAAATCGACAGCCTGCTCGGCTTTGATCTGAATGAAGATGATTCCGGTGAGCGGACCGGCATTCGGGCGATCATCAACTCGGCGCTGGTGTCCTACGAGCGCCTGCCGATGCTGGAAATTGTCTTCGACCGTCTGGTGCGGTTGATGACGACCTCTCTGCGCAATTTCACCAGCGATAACGTCGAGGTCAGTCTCGACAACATTTCCTCGATCCGGTTCGGCGACTATCTGAACTCGATCCCCTTGCCCGCCATTCTCTCGGTGTTCCGGGCAGAGCAGCTGGACAACTACGGCCTGCTGACCGTGGATTCCAATCTGATCTATTCCATTGTCGATGTGTTGCTCGGCGGTCGTCGGGGCACCGCGGCGATGCGAATCGAAGGCCGTCCCTACACCACGATCGAGCGTGTCCTGGTCCAGAGGATGGTCGAGGTCGTATTGCAGGATGCGCAGCAGGCCTTCGAGCCCCTGACGCCAGTCAATTTCGTTCTGGACCGGCTGGAGACCAACCCGCGCTTTGCGGCCATCGCACGGCCGGCCAACGCCGCCATCCTTGTGAAGCTGCGGATCGATATGGAAGACCGTGGCGGGCGGATCGAGCTGTTGTTGCCCTATGCGACGCTCGAGCCGATCCGCAAGATGTTGCTCCAGCAGTTCATGGGCGAGAAGTTCGGCCGCGACAACATCTGGGAAAGCCATCTGGCGACCGAACTCTGGACCACCCAGATGGAAGTCCGCGCCGTACTGGACGAGCAGCAGACTCCGCTCAGCAAGGTGCTGGACCTGAAGGTCGGGGACACCTTCATGCTGAACGCCACGCCGGACAGCCTGGTCGAATTGAGGGCCGGGACCATTCCCCTGACGCGGGGCCGCATGGGTCGCCGCAATCATCACATCGCCATCCGTTGCGAAGCGCCGCTGGATCAGTCGGCCAAGCATGCTGTTCAAAAGAGACTGACATGAGCCTCGTCGCCATCGCCATGAACATCCTGCTGGCCCTGCTGCTTGTGGCGGCCCTGGTCTTCGGCTGGCGCCTGGAACGGCAGCTGAAAGCGTTGCGGGCAGGGCATGAGAATTTTGGGCGGGCGGTCGCCGATCTGGATATGGCCGCGGCGCGGGCCGAAGCTGGCCTGGCCGCCCTGCGCGCTGCGAGCCTCGAAGCCGATGAAGGGCTGGCCGTGCGGATCGAAACCGCCAAGGCCCTGTCCGAGCAACTGGACCGCACCCTGGCGGAACGTCCGCGTCGGGCGGCGGAACCCGCCCGTGATGACGACTGGCTGGACCGCCCGAGCGCGCCTATGCGGGAACGCGCCGCCTATGTTCGGCCGGAACCCGTGACGACCCCTCGCTCGCGGGCCCGGATCGACGATGAACTGTTCGAGCCGCCATCTTCAAACGGGCGACTGCGATCCATCCCCGGAGGTCGTTCATGAGCCGTATTCCGCGAATTTTGCCGCTGGCTGGCATCGCTGTGGCTGGCGTGCTGGCGGTGAACGCGCTGGCGGGCGCCGACAGCGTCCCCCGGCTGTTTTCCGGCGCCCGGGCCTGGGCCGCAGGGACGGCGGAGAAACCAGGCGCTGAAAAGGACAAGGCCAAGGCCCAATCGGAGGCCGCAGTGGCCAAGGCGCCAGCCAAACCCAATGCGGCCGTCTGTGCTCCAACTGCGGCCGAGCTGGCGCGCGAGGCCGGACTGTCGCCTTCAGAGCTTCGAACGCTGCAAAGTCTAGGCGACCGCCGGGGTCAACTGGACGAGCGGGAACAGGGGATGGATGTCCAGATGCAGCTGCTGGCGGCCGCCGAAGCCAAGCTGGATGCCAAATTCAAGTCGCTCAATGGCCTGAAGGGCGATATCCAGTCGCTGCTCGGCCAGGCCGACGACCAGCAGGCGCAGGAGATCACGCGGCTGGTCGCCGTGTTTTCGGCCATGAAGGCCAAGGATGCGGCGGCCCAGATGCGGGTGCTGGACGACAGCGTCCGCCTCCCGATCGCCAGCAAATTGAAAGAAAGAACCCTGGCCGCAATTCTGGCGCAGATGCCGCCGGTTGAGGCCAAACAGATCACCGAGGCCCTGGCTCGGCGGTTCACCGCCAACGCAGCCGTCCTGGCGGGCAAGGAGGCCATGGCGCCGGCTGCCATGTCGGAGCCCGGCTCTGGCGCTTCGGCCCAGGCGGCAGCAGGCGGGACTGCACCGGCCGAACCTGCGGGTTCCAAGTCAGCTGCCGGTAAGCCTGCACCGGGCAAGGCGGGTTAAATGTCCCTTCGCCGGACCCTTCGCTCCGGTGTGGCGGCAGCCTGTATCATCGGGCTCGCCGCGCCCGTTGGCTATGCGGCCCCGGCGGCGGCCAGTCGCTCGGCGCTTGATGTCCGTGTTGCCCAGGCCAAGACCTTTTCGAGGATCGAGTTTCATTGGGCCGGCGGAGCGCTGGTCCAGAACAGGCGCGAGGGCCAGACCCTGGTCCTGCGGTTCAACCGCGATGCCAAGCCGGATCTGGCGCTCTTGCGCGCCACTCCGCCCCGCTGGCTGAAGGGGGCCGAGGCCCGGCGAGAAGGCGGCGTTCTTGAGGTTCGTCTGAACCTTGCGGATGACGCTGACGCTACGGTCGGAAAGGACGAGGGCGCAACCTTCGTCAACATATTCGCCCGTAAGGAAGCCGAACCCGAGCCCGCTGCCGAGACCGAGGTCGCAGAAGCTCCCGCCGTTGACCGCCCCGATCCGATCCCGGCCAACGGCGTCGTTCCGGTTTCGGCGGAGGTTGTCGCCAACCGCACGACATTGAAGTTTCCATGGAAGGCTCCACCCGGCGCAGCGGTTTTTCGACGCGGTGAGGCCGTCTGGATCGTCTTTGACGCGCCAGCCCGGCTTGATGTTTCGCGCCTGCCAAAGGGCGGTCGCTATCGCAACCTGACAGTCCACACCGGCAAGGATTACGCCGCCCTTCGGTTGGTGGCGCCGAAAGACTCGCAGATCACCGCAACGGGCGAGGGGGCGGTCTGGACTGTGTCCTTCGGCCAGGGCGGAGCACCGTCAACTTCCGGAGCCATCACTGTTGGTCGCGATGCAGAATCCGCCCGGGCAGGACTGTCGGTCGCTCTGGCTGGCGCGGGCAGGCCGGTCTGGATTGACGACCCAGCCGTGGGCGACCGGATTGCTGTGGTGCCGGCCCTGGCGCCGTCCAAGGGTCTGAACAGCCGCCGCGACTTCGTCGACATGGCCATGCTGCCGACCATTCACGGTCTGGCGATCGAGGCCTATTCACCGGGACTCGCCGTGGAGGCGGATGGCGATCTTGTGCGGATCGGGAGCCAGGCCGGCCTGGCCCTTTCCCCCGGCTGGGCTTCGGTCGCTGCGCCGGCCACCGCAATGCTGGGGGCGCCGGTGCGGGCCTCCATGCCCGCCCTGATTGGCGAAGACTGGGCCAAGACGGGCGATGGCGGTTTCATGAAGCGCTACGACAGCCTGCTGGCCGAAGCGGCAGCCGAGACCGAGAAGGGCGATGCAGCCCCGACCGAGGCGAGGATGGCCCTGGCGCGCTTCCTGATAGGCACGGAGCTGTCCTACGAAGCCATTGGCGTCCTGAATGCAGCGGCCCGGTCGCGGGAAACCCTGATGGGCGATCCGGAGTTTCGCGGCCTGCGGGGCATTGCCCGGGCGATGGCGGGCCGCTTGAAGGAGGCGGACAGCGACCTGTCGACGCCCATTCTGGCCGACGATCCCTCTTCCGCCGCATGGCGCGGTTATATCGCTGCCCGTCAGGGGCAATGGGCCGAGGCCCGGGCCAAGTTCGCCGAGGCGGGACAGGCCATGGAACTGTTCCCGGCCTTCTGGCGTGCGCGGTTCGAACGGGCCAGCGCCGAGGCGGCCATCGGTCTAGGGGATTTCGACGCTGCGAACAGCAGTCTTTCCGGGGCCGGGCTGCCGGGCCTGCCACCTGCCGAGGAAATGGCAAACCGGCTGATGGAGGCCCGTTTGCTGGAAGCCAGGGGCGACAAGGACAAGGCCCTGGCCATCTATGAACTGATCGCCAAGGCCCCGCTGCAGCAGTACGCCGCCCCGGCCCAGCTCCGGGCGACGCAGATCAAGCTGGAGCAGGGCAAGGTCACGCCGGCCCAGGCCGTGACGGTGTTTGACGGTCTTCGCTACCGCTGGCGCGGCGATGCGACCGAGCTCGAAACGATCCGGGTGCTGGGGCAACTCTACCTGAACCAGGGCCGCTATCGTGAGGCGCTGGAGGCCCTGCGTTCAGCCGGAAGCCGCCTTCCCGATCTGCCGGCGGCGGTTGATCTTCAGAATGACCTGGCCTCGGCCTTTCGGTCCCTGTTCCTGGAAGGGCTGGCAGACGGTCTGGAGCCGATCCAGGCGCTGGGCCTGTTCGAGGACTTCAAGACCCTGACGCCGATCGGCGCGGACGGCGACCTGATGGTCCGCAAGATGGTGCGGCGCCTGGTCGATGTCGATCTGCTCGATCAGGCAGCCAACCTGATGAAGTATCAGGTCGATAATCGCCTGGATGGGATTCCCAAGGCGCAGGTGGCCACCGACCTTGCCCTGATCTATCTGATGGACCGTAAACCGGAACAGGCCCTGGCGGCCATCAATGGATCCAGAACCACAGTCCTGCCGACCGCGCTCAATGCCGAGCGCCGGATCATCACCGCCCGGGCGATGATGGGACTGGGGCGACTGGACACGGCCCTCGAGATCATCGAAGCCGACACCACGCCCGAAGCGGTCGACGTCAAGGCCGAGATCGCCTGGAAGAGCCGGAGCTGGCCGCAGGCCGGCGAACTCTTCGAGAAAACCCTCGGAGATCGTTGGAAAACACCGCTTGGGCTTCGTCCCGATGAAGAAGGCAAGCTGCTTCGGGCAGGGGTCGCCTACAGCCTGGCGGGCGACGATGCAGGCCTCAATCGGATGAGAGGGCGCTACGAGTCCTTCTTTGACGGCGGCCGCAATCCCGAGGCCCTGAAGGTGGCGTTCGCCGCGGCAGATGGCGGCCAACTGACCACCGCAGACTTCACCCGCAGTGTCGCCGAAACGGAAGCCTTCAATGGCTGGGTGGGTCGTATGAAGACCCGGTTCCGCGAGAAGCCGGCGCCTGTCGGCGCACCGTCGGCAAAACAGGCTCAGGCTCCAACCAAGCCGCCCGCCTCAAAGGGCTGACTGGGCTCTACCCGGGCTGGAAACTTTCGACGAGACTTCCGGCCACGAGTCGCCATCCGTCGACCAGCACGAAGAAGATCAGCTTGAAGGGGAGGCTGATCACCACGGGCGGCAACATCATCATGCCCATGCTCATCAGCACGCTGGCCACCACCAGGTCGATGACCAAGAACGGCACGAACAGCAAGAAGCCGATTTCGAAGGCCCGTTTGAGTTCGCTGATCATGAAGGCCGGGGTCACGACCCGAAGGGGCGTGTCGCGCAGGGTTTTCGGGCGCTCGATCTTGGACAGGCGGACGAACAGGGCCAGATCGTCAGGGTCGACCTGGCTGAGCATGAAGACCTTCACGGGACCGGCCGCAGAATCAAAGGCTTCGGGCAATTCCATCTGCTGATCCAGCAGGGGGCGGATGCCTTCATCGTAGGATTTCTGGAAGGTCGGAGCCATGATGATGGCCGACAGGAACAGGGCCAGGCTGATCAGGACGGCGTTTGGCGGACTCTGCTGCAGCCCAAGTGCTGTGCGAAGCAGACTGAGGACCACGGTGATCCGCACGAAACTGGTCGTCATGATCACGATGGACGGCGCGAGGGACAGGACGGTCAACAGGCCGACCAGTTGCACAACCCGCTCGGTCAGGCCGGCGCCGGTGCCCAGATCGACGTTCAAGGTTTGAGCTGCCGCTGTTTCAGGCAAGGCCACAGCGGCCGCTGTCACCAGGCCCAAAGCAAGGGCGCGCGATCCAAGCGAGAAGGACGAGCGGAGTATTGAACCGGACATCAGGCAGTCTCCGAAGCGGCGGCCTTACGGGCGCGGACGGGTTTGAGGGTCTCCAGCATCCGGCCTTCCCCGAGCAGCACCAGTCGCTCCTCACCGTCCAGTCGGATCAGGACCAGGCGGCGTGTGGGGTCGAGCACCAGGGTCTCCACCAGCGTCAGACGACGGGGTCCTGCCTGTCCCTGAAACCGTGAAATCACGTCTGGCCCGAAACGCCGCAGGCCAACGGCGGTCAGGCCGATCAGGCCCAGGGTCACGGCCAGGGCGGCGACGGCCTGGAGGGTCTGGGCGATGTCCATGGGTGTGTTTCGAAAGACTCGTCCGAGGAAGGCTCCTTCAAATGACCCCCAAGTCTTAAGGGCCGATTAACCCTGTTTCTTCACTCTTGCCCTCATGAGTATCGACAACATCCCGCTCTTCTCGATGCTGCGGCAGAGGCTGGGCCATCTGTCTGACCGGCAGAAGGTCATTGCGGAGAATGTCGCCAATGCAGACACGCCGGGCTATCTGGCGCGGGACATCAAGCCCTTTCGCTTTGAAGCCAACCTGGCGAACGGCCGGTCAGGCCTGACCGGCAGTTCTGTTCAGCAAGCCCAGACCCGGCCGGGACATATCGCCGGAAAACCGATGAAGCCGCCGCCGTCGCCGGGACGGATCGTCAAAGCGGCCGACTCAGAGACGACCCTCGATGGAAACGGCGTGGTTCTCGAAGACCAGATGATCAAGATGACCGAGACGCGGATGCAATATGACGCCGCCATCGGCTTCTATCAGAAATCCATGGCCCTGCTGCGCATGGCCGCCCGGCCGCCCGGCCGCTGATCGTTCTAGAGGATTGCGCGATCCATGCCCGAGATCCCCTCCCAGTCCAACGCCACCATGCGGATCGCGGCCAGCGGCCTGCGGGCCCAGCAGTCCCGGATGCGGATCATCGCCGAGAACCTGGCCAACGCCAATTCCACCGCCCGAACGGCCGAAGGCGACCCCTATCGGCGTCAGGTTTCGGTCTTCCAGCCGGAAGCGGTCGATGGCGGGCAGGGCGTGCGGATGGCGCGGGTCGAGCCGGATCGGAAGGAGTTCCGCACGGCCTATGATCCTGGTCACCCGGCGGCCAATGCAGAGGGTTATGTCAAGCTGCCCAACGTCGACAGCCTGGTCGAGGCCCTGGACCTGCGTGAGGCCCAGCGGGCCTATGAGGCCAATCTGAACGTCATCGAGACGGCGCGGTCCATGGACCAGCGCACCCTTGAACTGCTCAAGCGCTAGGACCCTGAACGATGATGTCGCCGCTCGCCGCCGCCAAGGCCTATGCAGCCGTCCAGAAGTCCGCCGGACTTGGCGACGGAAACGATGTCGGCGCCCCCAGCGGCGCCAGTTTCGGCGACCTTCTCAAGACGGTGATGGGCGACGCGGTCCAGAACTCCAAGGCCGCAGAGTCCCAGATGGCGGCCCATGTGGCCGGCAAGGCCGAACTGATCGATGTGGTGACCGCCATCTCCTCTGCCGAGGCCAGCCTGGAAACGGTCATGGCTGTTCGGGACCAGGTCATCAGCGCCTACCAGGAAATCATGCGGATGCCGATCTGAGGGTTGTCAGGGCGTCCCCGGTTGATGAACGCAACATAACCTGACGCTCAGACTGGCTTCAGGGCCATTGGCGCAAAACCCTCCTCATGGAGTTCACCCGCACCGGGCGAGCCTGAATGAGGAAGGATACAAGCCATGAAAAAGATCCTGCTGACCCTGGCCGCGACCGCTGCAGTCGCCGCCGCCCTGCCTGCCGCCGCCGCCCCCTATGCCCCGGCTCATCGCAGCTACGGTGAAGCCCACGCCATTCGCCAGATCAATGAGCGGCAGGCCAATCTCGCCGACCGCATCCATGTCGCCAGCCGCCGGGGCGTCCTGCGCCCGCGGGAAGCCGGAATGCTGAACTACCGCCTGGACCAGATCCGCTACACCGAGCGGATGTTCAAGCGGGATGGCCTTGATCGTCGGGAGATCTGGATCCTGAACCAGCGCCTGGACGCCCTGTCCTCGCAGGTCCGCTTCCTGATCCGCACCTGACCCGATCAGGTCTTTCGAACCGGAGAGGGGGCGGCCGTCGGGCCGCCCCCTTTTTCATGGTCAGAAAGCCAGGGTCGCCACCACCGGCACATGGTCGGAAGGCTTCTCCCAGCCACGAACATCGCTGTGAATATCCAGGGCCGTCAGCCGATCGGCGGCCTGGGGCGACAGCAGGTGGTGGTCGATGCGGATGCCCAGGTTTCGAGGCCAGGCGCCGGCCTGATAATCCCAGAAGGTATAGCCGCCCGGTGCGCCGTCCATCTGCATATAGGCGTCGACAAGTCCAAGATTCTTCAGCCCGCGAAACGCGCCGCGGCTCTGGGGCTGAAACAGGGCGTCGTTGGCCCAGGCCTCCGGAACGGCGACGTCGGCAGCCTCCGGAATGACATTGTAGTCGCCCGCCAGAACCAGGGTCTCCTCAAGCGCCAGAAGCTCGCTGGCATGGGCCGTCAGACGCGCCATCCAGTTCAGCTTGTAGGGAAACTTTTCGGTCCCGACCGGATTGCCATTGGGCAGATAGATCGAAGCCACCCGAATCGGGGAGGGGCCGGAGACCACCGCTTCGATGTAGCGAGCCTGTTCGTCGGCATCATCGCCCGGAAGCCCGCGTCGCACATCCTCCAGAGGCGTCTTGGACAGCAGGGCCACGCCATTGTAGGTCTTCTGCCCGTGCGTGACCACATTGTATCCGAGCCGCTCAAAGGCCTCGCGCGGGAACTTCTCGTCCACGCATTTGATTTCCTGAAGACATGCCACGTCCGGCGCCGCGCCTTCGAACCACTGCAGCACAGTGGGCAGGCGCGCATTGACAGAGTTCACGTTCCAGGTCGCGATACGCATTGACGGCTCCGGTGGGACCCGTAGAGGCTAGGGCTCATGGACGAAGGGCTCAAGCAGGCGCGAACGGAAAAGGGCCGAAGGGCGGCCTTGCTGGCGGCCTTGACCCTGGTCTGTCTTGCCATGGTTCCCCTCGGGGCGGTCGGCGCGCTGTTTTCGCCCTTGGTATTCGATCACCGGCCCAACCTGCTGAACCCCGTCGCCTGGACGGTGTTCCTGCTCCTGGTGGGGTTCTGGATCGCCTGCATCCTCAGCCCCTTCGCGGCCTGGGTCACCTGGTCGCGGGGGCAGGAATCCTATGCCTGGATCGCAATCGCCATCCCTGGGGTGTGGTTGATTGCGGCGCTGGTAGCGATGCAGTTCGTTCCAGGCTGAATTGACGTAGGGTCAATCATGGGTGAAACCGCAAGCCGGGTTCGGAGGCGGAACAGACGGCGTCCTCCAAGAGCTTTATTGGTGAGCGCGAATGAAGTTGGCGATCGTTTCCACGACTCCCGGCGCTAAGGGCAGAGAAGGATCCGAATAGGTCGACAGGTTACGGGCCCGGTCTGCTGGCGCGGCCTTGAGCAGATGATTGACGCCCTCAAGCAGACTCAGTTGGGCCCTGGGCTGGGCTGATTGCAGCTTTCGGGCGTCCTCGAGGCTGATCTGGAGGTCTGTTGTGCCCTGCAGGATGAGCACAGGACCGTCATAGGCCGCCGCCATGCTTGCCGGGTCGTACGCCAGGGCCTCGATCAGGAAGTCCTGAACATTGGCCCGAAACAAGGGCTGCAGCCTTGGATGAAGGATGGAGGGATCAACCGTGCGCCCGGCCTCCAGTTCATTCAGCGCATGAGATGCCTGGGGAAGGATCGCCGCATTGGCGGGATTGGCGTTCAGCTGTTCCCGCAGGATCACGCCCAGCGGACGCCCCGCACCGGACAGCAGGATCAGTCCGCAGAGGTCCTTGCTGGCGGAGACATTCCTGGTCGCCACAAGCGCGACCAGCGCGCCTTCGCTGTGACCCGCGAGCCAGGCGCATGTCTGGCCGGTCTCGGCCCGCGCCCTTTTCGCCCAGGCCAATGCATCGGCGGCCAGAACCGAAATGAACACGCGATTGGGGTCGTTTGCTGCGGGGCCGCTGGCGAACATGCCCCGTTTGTCCATGCGAAGACTGGCGATTCCTTGCTCGGCCAGTCCCTCGGCCAGCAGCCGGTAGGGCCTCCCGCTGACCCCCAGGGGATTGTTGCCGTCCCGGTCGGTCGGGCCTGAACCGGGCAGGATGACAACGATCGCCCAGGGCTTCCCCCCGGATGGATTGACCATCGTCGCCTTCAACGGGGCCTGACCGCCCGGAATCTCGACAAAGCTTTCAACAGGCGCCGATGCGGACCAGACAGGCGCCGCCGCACACAGGCCGATCAGGAGGAGCTGGATCAGGAGGGCAGGGCGCTTCATGTCCGGGTTCCGTCCTGCGACCTGCCTGTGCTCGCGCCCGAACGGAGGTGCAGGCAAGTCATTCGGGGGCTTCAGATCGAGAAACTGACGCCGCAGCCACAGCTGGATTTCGCATTGGGGTTTCTGACCCGAAACTCTGCAGATGCCAATTCATCGACGAAGTCGATTTCAGAGCCCTTGAGCAGATCCAGCGACATCTCATCGACAAGGGCGGCGGCGCCATCCCGTTCGATCTTGAGATCATCCGGCTCGGTAGCCTCCACCAGGTCAAACCGGTACTGAAAGCCCGAACAGCCGCCGCCATCCACGGCGACACGCAACATCAGGCCGCGCCCTTCTTCAGCGCCAATGGCCAGAATCCGGCGAGCGGCGGCGGCCGAAAGCGTGATCGGCGGCGGCCTATTGCCTGAGGCGCGAATTTCGAGGGTTTGCGTCATCGTGTGGAAAACTCTCCAGCTTCCTATATGTGCAAGCCTGCGCCGCCTGAAAAGGGGTGAGTGTCAATGACAAGGCCGCCCATGTCCGAGCCCGCCGGCGAGACCTATACGATGTTTCGCGCCGCCTTTGCCGAAAATCCGGCCCGGTCCTTTGGGCGGCTGCATCCTGAAGCGCCCAGCCGGACGCGCAATCCCTTCGCTCGGGATCGTGACCGCATCATTCACTCAACAGCCTTCAGGCGCTTGAAGGAAAAGACCCAGGTCTTTGTGGCGCACGAGGGGGATCACTATCGCACGCGCCTGACCCATTCGCTCGAGGTGGCGCAGATCGCCCGGTCCCTGGCCAGCGCCATGGGTCTGGACGCCGATCTGGCGGAAACCATCGCCCTGGCGCACGACCTGGGCCATCCCCCCTTCGGCCACGCCGGTGAAGACGCCCTGGATGACAGCATGAAACCCTGGGGCGGTTTCGACCACAACGTCCAGACCTTCCGGGTCGTGACTGAACTGGAACATCGCTACCCGGACTTCCTTGGTCTGAATCTGACCTGGGAGACGCTCGAAGGTGTCATCAAGCATAACGGACCGGTGACAGATCGACTGAGCCGGCCCAGCTGGGCGGCCGTCGGTCAGTTCAATGAAAAGCTGGACCTGAAACTGGGCGGCTGGGCCTCTGCCGAAGCCCAGGTTGCGGCGCTCGCCGACGATATTGCCTACAACAATCACGATGTTGACGACGGATTGCAGGCCGAACTGTTTCGGCTTGAGGAATTGCTGGATGTCCCGTTGATCGGCCCGATTCTGGCGGGTGTCCGCAGCGAGCGGCCGGACCTGGACGATCGGCTGACCCGGCTTGAAGCGGTGCGTCGCATGATCGGGGCCATGGTGGACGACGTCATGGGCGAAACCCTGCGACGGGCCACTGCTACAGGCGTCGCCAGCGCCGGGGATGTGCGGGGCCTGGATCACGCCCTGGTGGCCTTCTCGACCGACATGGCCGAGGATCTGGCGTCGCTGCGCGGATTTCTGCTCGAGCGCATGTACCGGCACTGGAAGGTCAATCGCACACGCAGCCAGGCGCGCCGTATTCTGGCCGAGATGTTTTCGTTGTTCATGGCCGAACCGGACGTCCTGCCGACCGAATGGTTCGTGAAGTCGCAGAATCGCGACGAAGCCGGACGGGCCCGTGTCGTTTGCGATTACATCGCGGGCATGACCGACCGATTTGCCATCGAGGAACATCGTCGCCTCTTCCAGCTGGAAACCTGGACCTGAATACCGGGGTTCGCTGGCGGTTCGGGGATGTGATTCGCTACACTGTCCTGATGGCTCAGGCGATTCGCTGAGCAGCCGCCCAACGCACGTTTTCGGAGCCCAAGCTCGATGTCGGACTTCAGTCGCGGCGCCTATACTCCGCCCAACAATGATGCGCCCCTGGCGTTCGATGCCCGCCGCCCCGTACGCGGCGGATCCCCGGCGCCGGTCACTCTGATCGTCAGCGCCCTGGTGCTGATCGTCCTGATCGCCGGAGCCTGGTTCATCTATCGCGACGGATTCCGGACAGACGGTCAGGCGCCCAAGACAGTCGGGACGGTCGCTGCCGTGACCAAGACCGATCCCAAGCCGGACGAGCAGCCAAAGGACGAAACCCGGAATCTGGAAATCTACAACGATCCGGACCTGCCCGGAGCGGCTGATCCCGCCTTCGCGCCGGCCGCCGAGGCTCCCCTGCCGAGGCCCGCAGCCCCGACTCCGGCGACGCCAGCCGCGCCTGTCATCGCACCTGCGACGATCCCTGCGGCTGTCCCGGCGGACTCTTCGACGGCGCCGGCAAAGTCCGCTGTAGTCGCCGCCGCCAAACCTGCTGCGGTGACACCGGCCGTGACCCCGTCCCCGGCCAAGCCGGTCGTTCTGAAGCCAGTGACGACGGTTTCGCCAGCGCCCGTCAAGGCTGCGGGCGGAACCTATCTTGTGCAGATCGGCGCCTTTTCCTCGGCAGCGCTGGCGGACAAGGGCTGGACGGACGCGGCAGCCCTCGCGCCGGGCGCTGCCGCCGGCAAGGGCAAGAAGGTCGAGACCGTCGCCAGTGGCGGAAAGACCCTGTTCCGTACCTCTGTCACCGGCTTTGCCAGCCGCGCTGATGCCGACGCCTTCTGCTCGCGCCTGAAGGCTGCCCGGAAGGATTGCTTCGTCCGGTGACCATCAATGCCTGCATCCTGGGATGCGCCGGACCGGTGCTGACCGACGATGAAGTCGCCTTCTTTCGTGAGGTCCAGCCCTGGGGCTTCATCCTGTTTCGGCGAAACATCGAGACTCCCGATCAGGTGCGGGCCCTTACGGACGCCTTGCGTCACACTGTGGGCCGAGCCGATGCGCCGATCCTGATCGATCAGGAGGGGGGGCGTGTTCAAAGGCTGGGACCGCCGCACTGGCGACGCTATCCGCCCGGCCGGGCCTATGGGACCCTGGCAACCAATGATCCGCTGGTTCGTCGTGAAGTGGCTCGGCTCGGCGCCCGGCTGATGGCTCACGACCTGACCAGCCTGGGGATCAATGTCGATTGCCTCCCGGTGCTTGACCTGCCCCAGAAGGGCGCCCACGACATCATCGGCGACAGGGCCTATGGCGAGACCGTTGAAGACATCGCAACCCTGGGCCGGGCTGCTGCGGAAGGCCTGATCGCCGGTGGCGTGCTGCCGGTCATTAAGCATATTCCCGGCCATGGCCGCGCCCTGGCCGACAGCCACGAGAATCTTCCCGTGGTCGACACGGGCCTGGCGGAACTTGCCGAGACCGACTTTGCGCCCTTTCGGGTGCTGTCCGATATGCCGATGGCGATGTCGGCCCATGTGGTCTACACCGCGCTGGATCCGAGGCATCCCGCGACCACCTCAAGAATCGTGATGTCGCAGATCATCCGGGGCGACATCGGGTTTTCCGGCCTCATCATGAGCGATGACCTTTCCATGAAGGCGCTCAGCGGGAGTTTCGCACAGCGCACCCGTCGCGCCCTGGCGGCCGGTTGCGATGTGGTCCTGCATTGCAACGGCGACCGCCAAGAGATGGACGCTGTGATCGAAGGGGTGCGTCCCCTCAGAGGCCAGGCCCTGAGGCGGGCGCAGTCGGCCCTGGCCAGACTGGCCAGGCGCCCCGAACCCCTGGATGTGATGGAGGCCCGGCTCCGCTTCGACGCCGCCTTCGCAGGGCGGTTTGCCCCGTGAGCGACGGGTTTCAGCCCAATCTGGATTTTGCGGCGGCGCAGGCGGCGGCCGACGACGGCGACGCCCTGATCGTTGATGTGGATGGCTATGAAGGCCCTTTGCATGTGCTTCTGGCCCTGGCCCGGAGCCAGAAGGTCGATCTGCTCAAGTTGTCGGTAACAAGGCTGGCCGAACAGTATCTGGAATTTGTCCACCGTGTGCGCAGCCTGCGCTTCTCCCTGGCTGCCGATTACCTCGTGATGGCGGCCTGGCTTGCCTATCTGAAATCAAGGCTGCTGTTGCCGGCAGCCGACAAGCCCAGAGGCGATGAGCCGCCAGCCGAGGAAATCGCCGCCAGCCTGGCGTTTCGCCTCGCCAAGCTCGATGCCATGCGGCGGGCAGCGGACGCACTCCAGACCCGGCCGAGGCTGGGTCGCGATGTCTTTGCCCGAGGCGATCCGGATCAGATCAGGATTGTCGCCGCAGACCGGTTGGAAGGCGACCTCTATCAACTGATAAGCGCCTATGTCAGCCAGCGTCGGCAGGAACAGTTCCGCACCTATCGTCCTGAGGCGCCCCAGGCCTTCGCTCTCGAGGACGCCCGGCGCAGGCTGCGGGACCTTTTGCCAGACCTGTCTCGCTGGACGGCCCTGAGCGGACTGGCGCCAATACCCTATGGCGGAGATGAGCCCAGCCGGGCCAGCTATCTGGCCTCCACACTGTCGGCGGGACTTGAGCTGGTGAAGGAAGGGGCGATCGAGGCGAGGCAGCTCGAGGCCTTCGCGGAAATCTATCTGAAAGCGCGCGTCCTGCAACAGGACGGCACGACCTGATGGACAGCCTGCATGGATGACCGTTCCGACATCACTCAAAGGTCTGTTGAAGCTCTGTTGTTCGCGGCGGCGGAGCCCCTTGGTCTGATCGATCTGCAGCGACGCCTGCCGGAGGGCGCCGATGTCGCGGGGGCCGTCGCGGCGCTGCAATCGGCCTATCTGGGCCGCGGTGTGACTCTGGTCGAGGTTGCAGGGCGTTGGCGGTTCCAGACGGCGGAGGACCTGGCCTTTCTGATGGTCGAGGAACGGCAGGAACCCCGACGCCTGTCCCGGGCGGCGCAGGAAACCCTCGCCATCATTGCCTATCATCAACCCGTCACCCGCGCCGAGATCGAGGCTGTGCGTGGGGTTCAGGCCAGCCGGGGCACCCTGGATGTCCTCCTGGAACTGGGGCTTGTCCGGATGCGAGGCCGGCGCCGAACGCCAGGACGGCCCGTGACCTACGGAACAACGGATCTGTTCCTGGAACAGTTCGGCCTTGCCAACCTGTCGGACCTGCCCGGGATGAATGACATGAAGGCCCTGGGGCTGCTGGACATGAACCTGCCGCCGGGCTTTTCAGTGCCGGATCCCAGTCGGCCTGCGGAAGGGTCTATGGATGAGGACCCGCTGGACCCCGAGGATGGCGAGGGGCCCGAGTTCGTGCAGGATTTCCTGGATGATACGGGCTCATCCGGGGTCTGACCGGACTGTCGCCAGGATGGCCGAGCTTTCGTTTGGCCGTTGGCCATCAGAACGCCTATATAGACCCGCAAGCATGATCGATGCGCCAGCCGCCGGGACGCGACTGGCCAGAAGGAGTTGGCCCTGATGGGTAGTTTTAGCTGGATTCACTGGGTGCTGGTCATTGGCGTCGCGGCCCTCCTGTTCGGCGGACGCGGCAAGCTTTCCTCGCTGATGGGGGACGCCGCCAAGGGCATCAAGGCTTTCCGTGATGGCCTCAAGGGGGAAGATGCGGTGGACGACAAGCCGCTTTCCACGCCCTTGCCGCGCACCGACTCCGAGAAGGACAAGATCGTCAGCTGACGATCGGTCCATGACCCAGGGGCCAGCGGCCCCTTTTTTCCACGCCCCAAGGCGCGCCCATGCTTTCGCCTGATATCGGCGTCTCCGAAATGCTGATCGTGGCCGCCGTGGCCCTGATCGTCGTGGGACCCAAGGACTTGCCGTTGTTGATGCGCCGGGTCGGGCAGTTTCTCGCCCGACTGCGTGGCATGGCGTCCGAATTTCGGGCCAGTTTCGAAGACATGGCGAGACAGTCGGAACTGGACGAGCTTCGCAAGGAAGTCGAAGCCATGCGGTCCGGGCAGTTTTCGGCGACCTCGGGTGATACGCCCGGCGCCGGCCCCGATGCTTCAGTGGATCAGGTGTTCGCGGACATCGATGCCGGGTTGCGGGGCGGCGCCGTCAACTTCGCGCCGCCGATGGCCGGACGGGCCGACCCGTCCAGCGAGACCGCCGAAGAGGCGGACCTTGATCCGCCCATGAGCGATCAACCCAAGCCAACACGCAAACCCCGGGCCAGGCGCAAACCACAGGCCGAGCCCGCTGAAATGATGGCCCCGACCCCGGCGGCCGACCCTGCGCCGCGCAAGCGTCGGGCCAAGACCGAGGCGTCCACATGAGCACGCCCAACGACGAAGCCGAGATCGAAGCCTCGCGCGCACCCTTGCTGGACCATCTGGTCGAGCTCCGGGGGCGGCTGATTGTCTGTGTTCTCGCCTTGGCCGTTGGTTTCGGAATCTGTTTCTTTTTCGCCGATCAGATCTTCCTGTTCCTGGTCCAGCCGTTTTCGGCTGCCCAGGACCTGCTGGCCGCACAGTCGGCTTCCGGCGGCAAACATGGTCCGTTTGATCTCATTCTGGCCTTGATCGGGCAGAAGCAGGTCGCGCCGGCGCCAGATGCCGCCAAGTTGAAGCTCATCTACACCGCTGCACTCGAGTTTTTCTTCACCAAGTTGAAGGTCGCCGGGTTCGGAGCACTCGTGCTCACCTTTCCAGTGTTGGCCTGGCAGCTCTATAGTTTTGTGGCGCCGGGACTCTACAAGCGGGAGCGCCTCACGTTTCTGCCGTTTCTGGTCGCTTCCCCCGTCCTGTTCACGGTCGGCGCTGCGCTGGTCTATTATGTGATGCTGCCCTTTGTGTTGTGGTTCTCGCTTTCCCAACAGATCAGCACAGCCGCCATTTCGGTGGAACTGACACCAAAGGTTGATGAGTACCTGTCCCTTGTCACGACCTTGCTGCTGGCCTTCGGGCTCTGTTTCCAGTTGCCGGTGGTGCTGACCCTGGCCGGATTGGCAGGCCTGGTCAGTTCCCGGGCGCTCCGGTCTGCGCGTCGATACGCCATTGTCGGCGTGTTTGTTGTGGCCGCTATTGTGACGCCGCCCGATCCGATCAGCCAGCTGATGCTGGCGATCCCGATCTGTCTTCTCTACGAAGTGTCGATCTGGTGCGTCTGGCTTATCGAACGCCGACGCAAGGCGGAAGACAGCCGGGACATGGTGGCGCTGGGCTGAAATCCGGACGCCGCGTTGCAGCCGCGGATGCGAGCCTATAGGTTCCGCCTCCGCAAAGGCCTGATCGCCCGCCGGCCAGTTCGGTGGGTTTTAGGGCGAACAAACATTCAAGAGGGCGTCAGGGTCTGGCGCCTTGAACGCCTTCAAGACGGAGAATCCCTTTCGTGGTCGATGTTTTCGAAGAGGTCGAGGATCAGCTCCGGACCGAACGCTATCGCTCCCTGGCCATCAAGGCCCTGCCCGTCGCCCTGGGAGTCGGGGCTGTTGTCCTTCTGGGGGCCCTGGGTCTCTGGGGCTGGGATTCCTGGCAGACCGGCGCCCGGGCCAAGGCCTCGGAAAGCTATTCGAAGGCGATGGAAGCCAGCGCCCAGGGCGATCAGGTCAAGGCCGTCTCGCTCTACAGTGAAATTGCCCGCACCGGACCGGCTGCCTACAAGACCATGGCGCTGATGCAGCAGGGCGGCATGCGGCTGGACGCTGGGCAGACCGAAGAGGCGGTGAAGTTTTTCGACGACGCGGCCAAGGCCTCGCCGGATCCGTTGCTGGGCGATTTCGCTCGCCTCAAATCCGCCTTCGCGCTGATGGACACAGCCCCTTACAAGGACGTGGAGGCTAGGCTCATTCCGCTCAATACCGACAAGGGCCCATATCGCATGGAAGCCAAGGAGGCCCTTGCCTTCCTCAAGCTTCGCGAGGGCAAGTTCAAGGAAGCACGGACCGATTTTGTCGTGCTCTCGCAGATCTTTGACGCCAGCCAGGGCATGCGCCAGCGGGCCAAGGCAGCGATCAGCCTGATTGATTCCGGGTCGGCCGGAGTGATGGCGGAGGCCGTGAAACTGGCCAACTCCGCCAAGCCCAGTCAGCTTCCTGAGTCGGTCATTCTCCAACCAAACGGGTCGATCTCGCCATCACCCTCCGCCGAGGCCCCCCAATGATCCAACGCCGCGGCATTCTGACCGCTGTTCTCCTCAGCATCGCCCTGGCGACGTCCGGTTGCGCCACCGCCAACGGCACGGTGGACCGGCTCAATCCTTTCAAGCCCAAGGAGGTCAAGGACAAGGCGTCTGACGGACGGCGGATTTCAGTCATCGCCTTTGATGCGACGATTTCAGCAGCCGAAGGCTTGAAGGGCGTTGATTTCTATCTGCCCCCTCCTGTGCCTCAGGCCGATTGGCCGCTGCCGGGTGGTCCCGAAGAGACTGCCATCGAGAATGTCGAAGCCGCGCCTGCATTCGAAATCGCCTGGCAGAAGAGCTTCGGGACGGGATCCAGCGCCAAGGTCCATGTGACCGCGCCGCCGGTTCTGGCCGAGGGCCGGGTTTACGTCATGGACGCCCGCGCTGGCGTTTCTGCCCTCGACGCCCGGACCGGAGCGCTGATCTGGAAACAGCAGCTGACGGCAAAGAACAAGCGCGACAAGATCGGCTTTGGCGGCGGCCTGGCCTATGCGGGTGGCAAACTCTATGTCACGTCGGGGTTTCGATTTGTCGCCCAGCTTGATGCGGCGACGGGACGGCCCGGCTGGCGGCAGGAGACATCCTCGCCGATCCACGGCGCGCCGACCGTGCATTCCGGCAAGGTGTTTGCGATCAGCACCGACAACGAGTTGCTGACTTTTGACGCCGGCAGCGGAGCGCCCGGCTGGGATTTCCAGGCCCTGGTCGAGCCGGCCAGAATTCTGTCGGCCTCCAGTCCCGTCGTGTCAGGCGGTGTTGTGGTTGCGGCCTTTGCCTCGGGCGAACTTGTGGCTGTCCGCTCGGGCAACGGCAATGATCTCTGGAACAATGCCCTGTCGAGGGCCAGCCGGACCAACGCCCTTTCGGAGATTCGCGACGTGGCGGGACGGCCCGTGATCTACAAGGGCGACGTTTTTGCTGCCAGCCATTCCGGCGTGTTTGTCGCGACGGACCTGAACACAGGACAGGCGCGCTGGTCTCTGCCCGTGTCATCTATCGCCACCCCCTGGCCGGCCGGCGACGTGGTCTACATCATTTCCCGCGCTGGAGAGCTGATCTGCGCGTCGCGGGACAATGGTCAGATCTACTGGATCAAGGACTTCAATGCCGGGATCAAGAAAAGCCAGGATCGCCGGCTGTATTTTGGTCCCGTCGTCGCATCGGACCGGCTGGTTGTTGTGTCCAGTGATGGGCAGGTTCTGGCGGTGAATCCGAAGACCGGCGATGTCACCAAGACCCTGAAGATCGGCGCTCCGGCCTTGATCACCCCGATTGCTGCCGGGGGTATGGTCTATGTGGTGACTGACAAGGCGGAGCTCGTCGCGATCCGCTGATCTGCGGGCAAACCTGCAACAACCCTTGTATAGAGGCGGCGGTTCTGCGAAGAGCCGCCGCCTCTTTGTATTTGAATGCGTCCTGTTGTCCGGTCCGGATTGACCAACAGGCCATTCGGAAGGTCTCCAGACCGTTATGGCGCTGAAACTTGCAATCGTCGGCCGACCCAATGTCGGGAAATCGACCCTGTTCAACCGGCTGGCCGGCAAAAAGCTGGCGATCGTCGATGATCGGCCGGGCGTGACCCGTGACCGCCGCTTCGCCAGCGGCAGCATTGGCGACATGCTGCTCGATCTGGTCGACACCGCCGGTTTCGAGGATGTCGATGACGAGAGCCTGGAGGCGCGAATGCGCCGCCAGACGGAGCTGGCCATCGACGAAGCCGATGTCTGCCTGTTCCTGATCGACGCCCGTGAAGGCGTGACGCCCCTGGATCAGGTTTTCGGGGAAATCCTCCGCCGCAAGGACAAGCCGGTCCTGATCGGCGCCAACAAGGCGGAAGGCAAGCAGGGCGATCCTGGGATCGCCGAGGCCTGGAGCCTGGGGTTTGGCGAGCCGATCCCGATCTCGGGCGAGCACGGCGAGGGCATGGCCGATCTCTATGCCGCTCTGGTGCGTCTGGCGCCGGAACATCAGGATGACGAGGAAGAAGACGATCCCGACAAGCCGATCCGGATCGCCATTGTCGGTCGTCCCAATGCCGGCAAGTCGACCCTGGTCAACGCCCTGATCGGCGAAGACCGGATGCTGACGGGGCCGGAAGCCGGCATTACGAGGGACTCCATCCCCGTCGAGTGGAACTGGGACGGCCGAAAGGTCCGGCTGGTCGATACCGCCGGCCTGAGGCGCAAGGCCCGGATTCACGAAAAGCTGGAAATCCTGTCCGTTGCGGATTCCATCCGCGCCATCACCTTCGCCGAGGTGGTCCTCCTGGTCACGGATGCGACCCACCCCTTCGAAATCCAGGATCTGCAGCAGGCGGACCTGGTCGAGCGGGAAGGGCGAGCGCTCGTGTTTGTCCTGGCCAAATGGGATCTGGTGGAGGATCCTCAGGCGACCCTGAAGGGTTTTGTCGAACATGCAGAGCGGATGCTGCCCCAGGTGCGTGGCGCCCCGGTCGTGGCGCTGTCCGCGGAAACCACCTGGGGCCTGGACCGGCTGATGCCGGCGGTCATCAAAACCCACGCCAACTGGTCGACCAAGGTCAAGACGCGCGACCTCAATGACTGGCTGGCGCTGGCCGTGCAGCGGCATCCGCCGCCCGCCGTCAATGGCCGCAGGATCAAGCCAAAATACGTCGCCCAGACCAAGGCGAGGCCGCCAACCTTTGTGCTGTTCTCAAGCCGGGCCAACCAGATGCCGGAGCACTATCGGCGCTATCTGATCAATTCCATCCGCGAGAGCTTTGACCTGCCCGGGGTGCCGATCCGCATCACCATCAAGTCGGGGGCCAACCCCTATGCGGACGCCGATGGCGACAAGCGGCCCATGGGTAGCGGGTCCGGGCGCGGGGCCAAGGCCAAGCCGGCCAAGCCGGGCGTCTTTGCCAATGCGAAGGACGCCAAACAGGCGCGTGTCAAGAAGATCACCAAGGCGCGCAAGGCGGCCAAGGAATCGACGGCCGCCAAACCGGTTATACGGGCCAGGACCCAGAAGCCCGGCCGCACAAAATAGCCAGACCGGCTAGTCGGCCTTGAACACAAGGGTTTGGGGCTGGGCCGGCAGGTCCGGTTGCCCGGCCAGGGAAACGAACAGCGGCCCGAGGGCCGATGGCTCGGGCAGGTCCATCGGATCCTCGCCAGGATAGGCCTGGGCCCGCATCCGGGTGCGGACCGCGCCCGGGTCGAGGATAACGGCGCGAACGGCTGTGGTTTCCATTTCGTCAGCCCAGCAGCGCACCAGGGCCTCCATGCCGGCCTTGCTGGCTGCGTAGGGCCCCCAGAAGGCCTTGGGGCGGGCAACCCTGCCAGTGGTGACAAAGATCGCCCGCCCCGCCTGTGAGGCCTTCAGAAGCGGTTCGAAGGAGCGGATGAGGCGCCAGGTGGCGGTCAGGTTGACGGTCAGGGTCTCGTCCCAGGCCTTGGGCTCGACATGGCCGACCGGCGTCAGCCCGCCCAGCACGCCTGCAGCGTGGACGATGGTATCCAGACGTCCAAAGCGTTGGTGAATCACCCCGCCCAGAGGATCAAGATCCTCGGGTTTTCGCAGATCGATAGGCACGAGGGTCGCCCGCTGACCGGTGGCAGCGAGGATTTCGTCGTCCAGCGCCTCCAGTCCGCCCTGTGTCCGCCCGAGGGCGATGACATGGGCGCCTGCCTTGGCCAGGGCCAGGGCCGCAGCATAGCCGATGCCGCGCGTGGCGCCCGTGACCAGGGCGATCTTGTCAGTAAGAGGCATGGAGTCGGACATGGCGCTGTTTAACGAGGGTCTGCGCCTTTGTCCCGAGGCAGATGATCTCAGTCAGAAGTGCGACCCGCATAGTGTCGAGCGATGGCGGCGCAGGCGATCAACTGAAGCTGGTGAAAGATCATCAGGGGAACGATCATCACGCCAGCGACGGCAGGCGTGAACAGGATCGCGGCCATGGGCGCCCCGGTCACCAGCGATTTCTTCGATCCGCAGAATAACAGCACGATGCGGTCCGGAACTGAAAAGCCCATGGCCTTTCCCAGCCATGACGTGATGGCGAGGATGGCCGCCAAGAGGAGGGCGCACAACAGGAAGACCATGGCCAGATCGGTGGGTGAAACCCGCGACCAGACCCCGCCGATCACGGCCTCGCTGAAGGCGCTATAGACCACCAGCAGGATCGAGCCGCGATCTACCAGCCCGACCAGGGGCTTGTGACGCTCCAGCCAGGCGCCGATCAGCGGGCGGGCCAGTTGGCCTGCGGCGAACGGCGCCAGAAGCTGCAACAGGATCGACTGGACGGCGTCAAAGCCGGGCCCGGCGCCCTGGGTGTGCATCAGTCCCGCCACGAGCAGGGGCGTCGCGGCCATGCCCACCAGATTGGAAGCTGAAGCGGCGCAGACTGCTGCAGCGACATTGCCCCTGGCCAGGGCGGTGAAGGCGATGGAGGACTGAACCGTCGAGGGCAGGCAGCACAGAAACAGGACGCCAGTGGCCAGCGGCGCCGAGATCAGGGCGGGGGAAGCGAGACCGGCCAGGAGTCCCAGCAGCGGAAACAGCAGGAAGCTGACCGCCAGGACCGACAGATGCAGTCGCCAGTGGGTCAGGCCGGCGATCACTGCTTCTCTGGGGAGTTTGGCGCCGTGCAGAAAGAACAGCAGGGCGACCACGGACTTGGTCACGGGCGATAGCAGGTCACCTGCCACGCCACGGGCAGGCAGGGCGGAAGCCAGGACCACCACCGCCAAGAGGGCCAGGATGTAGGGGTCAGGCCGCAAGGCCTTCAGCAACGACAAGGGCGCCTCGCAAAAGCGGCCGGCAGAACCACCGGTAACCCGATCAGGCGCTGACCAGGAACGAGAGCTGGCGGCCGACCCCGTCCTTGTCCGACTCGGCCAGTTCGCGATCGGTCAGCCGGGTGGGGTAGTCGCCAGTGAAATAGTGGTCCGTGAACTGCGGGTTCACCGGATCGCGGGGACCGGCCTCCAGGGCGGCGTAGAGGCCCTCGACGCTCAGGAAACCGAGGGAATCGACTTCCAGGAACCGCGTCATTTCCTCCAGCGACTGGGTCGCCGCCAGCAGCTTGTCCCGTTCCGGCATGTCGATGCCATAGAAGTCTGGCCACTTGATCGGCGGCGAGGCGCTGCGCAGATGCACTTCGGTGGCGCCGGCCTCGCGGACCATTCGAACGATCTTGCGACTGGTGGTGCCCCGCACGATCGAATCGTCGATCAAGACCACGCGCTTGCCGTCCAGAACCGCCCGGTTGGGGCTGTGCTTCATGCGCACGCCCAGCTCGCGCACACCCTGGGTCGGCTGGATGAAGGTCCGGCCGACGTAGTGGTTGCGAATGATCCCCATCTCGAAGGGAATCCCGCTTTCCTGGGAATAGCCCAGCGCCGCCGGCACGCCGCTGTCAGGAACCGGAACCACGACGTCGGCCGGGGCGCCGCTGTCCTGGGCGAGGCGTCGACCCATGCGCTTGCGGACATCATAAACCGACCGGCCGTTCACCACGCTGTCGGGACGGGCGAAATAGACATACTCGAACACGCAGGGCCGGGCCCGGGCGGCTGGGAAGGGGCGGAGGGATTCCACGCCGGACTCGGAGATCACCACCATCTCGCCATGTTCGATGTCGCGCACGAACCGGGCGCCGATCATGTCCAGGGCGCAGGTTTCCGAGGCCAGCACCGGACCGCCCCCCAGATCGCCCAGGACCAGGGGGCGAATTCCCAGCGGATCCCTGACGCCAATCAGCTTCTTGTTGGTCAGGGCGACCAGAGCATAGCCGCCCTCGATCTGGGCAATGGCGTCGATGAACCGGTCGACCACCTTGGCTTTGCGGGACCTGGCCAGCAGGTGCAGGATCACCTCGCTGTCGGATGTGGACTGGAAGATCGCGCCATCGGAAACGAGGCGGTCGCGCAGGGTGTGGAAATTGGTAAGGTTGCCATTATGGGCCAGGGCCACGCCGCCCGCCTCAAGATCGGCGAACAGCGGCTGTATGTTGCGAAAGGCGCTTCCGCCCGCCGTGGAGTAGCGGGTGTGCCCTATGGCCGATCGGCCTGGCAAGCGGTCCACAAGGTCCTGACCCGTAAAGGCATCGCCCACATGGCCGACATGGCGCTCAGTGTAGAACCTGTGGCCGTCAAAGGTCGCGATGCCGCAGGCTTCCTGGCCGCGATGCTGCAGGGCATGAAGGCCCAGAGCCGTGACGGCGCTGGCCTCTGCCACCTCATAGACACCGAAAACGCCACATTCGAGACGCAGGGTGTCGTCGTCTGGATCACGATGGATCGGCCATTGGGCGAAAGGGGTCATCGGGTCTTCTCCACCAGATCGTCCATCGCATCGCGGGTTTCGTTGCTATAGCCCGCTCCGGCCTTTACCGCGTCTCCGACGGCCGGGGCAATCTTGCCTGCAGCCGCAAAGCCGTCCGGCGCGAACGCCTTGAGCACCCGGGCGGCCCCCTGGGTCAAGGGATAAAGCGTCGCGGTCCTGACCCAGGCCGGCGGGCCGGTTGGTCCACTGGCCATTTCAAGCAGCAGGCTGAAGGTTCCCAGAACGATGAGCGCCCGGAAAAGGCCCATGCTCAGGCCGATGATTCGGTCGAGGGCGCCCAATGCGCCAGCGTTCTGGACATTGCGGGAAATCTGCCCGCCGATCAGTCGCAGGATCACATAGACGAAAACGAACACAACCAGCAGGGCGCCAGCCACGGCCGCCCAGTCCGGACTCATCATTCCCCGGGCGACGGGGGCCGTGACCTTCAGCGCCATGATTGCCAGCAGGGCTGCGGCGACCAGCGACACGATACCAACGACCTCGCGCACCCCTCCCCGGGCAAAGGCCGTCAGGCCCGAGACCAACAGCAGCAATCCGGCCATGAGGTCGAACAGGGTCAAGTCTCCCACCTCTGCTGTCCAATCCTGTCAATGGTCTCGGTCAACCGGGACACCCCGATGATGGGCAGGGCGTCGCCGGCGCCGGTGGGCGCCAAGGCCCGGCCGAAGCCCAGCTTGGCCGCTTCCTTGAGGCGCGATTCCATCCGGCCCACGGGGCGCACATCGCCGGAAAGACTGATTTCGCCAAACACCACGCAGTCCTGGGGCAGGGATTCGTCCAGCGCTGAAGACGCCAGGGCCGCCGCCGCCGCAAGGTCGGCGGCCGGCTCGGTGATCCTCAGGCCTCCGGCGACATTCAGATAGACATCCCGGTTGCCGAAACCAAGGCCGCAGCGGGATTCCAGCACTGCCAGAACCATCGCCAGTCGCCCGGAATCCCATCCGACCACGGCCCGGCGCGGTGTGCCGTAGGCTGAGGGGGCCACCAATGCCTGGAATTCCACAAGCACAGGGCGGGACCCTTCAATTCCCGCGAAGACGGCGGCGCCCGCCGCCCGTTCGGCGCCGTCATGAAGGAACAGCGCGGATGGATTTCGGACTTCCGAGAGGCCGGCGTCGCCCATCTCGAATACGCCAATCTCATCAGTGGCTCCGAACCGGTTCTTGGCCCCGCGGAGGACCCGGAAGGGGTAGCCCCGCTCGCCCTCGAAGGACAGAACCGCATCGACCATATGCTCGACAACCCTCGGCCCGGCGATCTGGCCGTCCTTTGTGACATGACCGACCAGGATGACGGCGACGCCGCGCTTCTTGGCGAGGCGCACCAGTTCCGCAGCGCAGGACCGGACCTGGGTCACGGAGCCGGGGCCTGCTTCGTGGGCGTCGCTCCACATGGTCTGGATGGAGTCGATGACCACCAGGTCGAAGGGCTCCTTTTTGAGGCCCTCCAGGATGTCGCGCAGGGCCGTCTCCGCGGCCAGGCGCACATTGGCCTGGGCAAGCCCCATTCGGGCGGCGCGTCCGCGGATCTGCTCGACGGCCTCCTCGCCGGAGATATAGGCGCAGCGTGCGCCTCGCAGGGCGGCGCTGGCCACGACTTGAAGAAGCAGGGTGGATTTTCCGACCCCCGGATCGCCGCCGACAAGAATGGCAGACCCAGGCACAACGCCGCCGCCGCAGACCCGATCGAACTCATCGACACCGGTGACGACGCGCGGGGGGGCTGGCGTATCGCTCTGCAGGCCTTCGAAGGCCAGTCCGCCCCGGGTCTTTGACCCCTTGGCTGGCGCCAAGGCTCCTGGCGGGCGGCTGCTGACCTCTTCCACCAGGCTGTTCCAGGCGGAACAGGCGGCGCACTGGCCGGCCCATTTGGAAGAGACTGCGCCACAGGTCTGGCAGACAAAGAGAGCGCCGTCGCGGGCCATGACGAAATTCCGATTCGGATGCCGCCAAGCTTATGCGCAAAGGCTCTTCCTGGCGCGGGCAGATGACCAGAAGGATATTGGCATTGTTCGTGTTTTGTTCAAGGTCGTATCCAGCCCCGACCCGAACGGCAGCCCTTCATGATCTGCTGGCGCGGGTGATGATCAAGGCCGCGATGGACAGCAGAAGAATCGCGCCGGCTTCGAAGACGATGTTCACCGGCGCCATTTCCTTGCCCTGCAACACGATCAGTCGAGCCACGGCGGTAATGGCGATGAATATGGGATAGATGAAGGGCGATTGCTGACCTCCGTAAAAGACTGCGACCATGCCGATCACCTCTGCGTAGAGGAACATGAGCAGGATGTCGGCCAGATTCACGGATCGCTCGGATATCACCCGAAAGATTTCGACGCCTGCTGCAGCCATGGTCATCGCCGCAATCGTCAACAACAACAGCCGCTCCACTGTGCGAAAACTGGCAGGGGCCAATACGCGCCCGAACTTTCCTTCGGCCGGTTTTTCAGAATCGTTTTGAGCAGGTTGTGCCATCGAGTGAAAGATAGCACAGCGGACTCTGGAGACCAGCGTTCCTCGAATGGACCATAGGTCAGGACCTGCCTGTCCATTGGCGGTCTGATCGCCGGCCGATCCTCACCAGAAGCTCATAGGCCGACCCGCCGGCAGCCGCCGCAACCTCATCAAGGGGGAGGTCGGGACCCATCAGCTGGACCTGGTCTCCGGCTCTGGCTTCCGGCGCCTGGCTGACATCGATCGCGATCAGATCCATGGATATCCTGCCAAGCAGGCGATGGCGGGCGACGCCGAGCCAGACCGTTCCTGCAGGGCTGGCGGCGCGGGGATAGCCATCGGCATAGCCAGCCGCGACAATGGCTACCCTCATCGGGGCCTGGGCGACGAAATCTGCGCCGTATCCGATGCTGTCGCCGGCCGCCACGTGACGTATCTGGAGGATGGGGGCTTCCAGTCGGGCTACAGCGGCGAGGCGTGGCTCGGGTCTGTCATGCGGCCCGCCGCCGTAAAGGCTGATTCCCGGCCGGACCTGATCGAACAGATATTCCGGGCCCAGAAAGATGCCGGCCGAGCTGGAGAGGCTGGCGGGTATGGCTGGAAAGAGCGTCCGGATTCCTCGGAAGCGCTCCAGTTGCAGCCTGTTCAGGGGGTGAGCCGGCGTTGCGGCGCAGGCGAGGTGGCTCAGGATCAGGCAGGGCGCCAGATCTCTCATGCGAACCTGATCGCCGGAAAGGGTGGCGGCCTCCGCCAGGCTCAGGCCCAGCCGGTTCATTCCGGTATCGATCTGCAGCGCGGTCGGCCTTGGGGCGCCGCAGGTTTGGATCCAGAGATCAATCTGTTCCGGACTGTTCAGAACAGGAATCAGGTCGGCGGCCACAAGAGCGGAGGCCTCGCCGGGAGCGATCCCGTCAAACACCAGAATTCTGGCCGGGCGCTGGCCAAGCGCAGACCGCAGCGCCTGACCCTCGGCAAGACGGGCAACATAGAAGGTCCTGGCCCCTTCCGCCCAGAGCCGCAGCGCGACTGGGCCCGCGCCCATCCCGTAGCCGTCCGCCTTGACCACGGGTGCGATTTCGGCGGCGCCGGACATGCCGCGCAGCAGATGATAGTTCGCAGCAAGAGCATCGAGGTCGATGGAGAGCAGGGCGCCGGACATGGCGGGGGCCTAGAGCATTTTCCGATCCCTGTGAAACCGTTATCGACCTCGACGAGGTCGGGCTCTTTCGTCCGGGGCGCCACGCAGCCATTGGATCCGCCGACCGCCATCCGGTGCGGAGCAGAAGGCGCGGCGGTCTGCCGCGCGGCGGTAAAGGTTCATGGCGATGCCGGCCTGAAGGGGGCGATCGCCCCGAAAGAGAAGCGGAGTCTGTGTCGGGGTGTCGGACGTCTGTCTCCGATGGCCGTCCTCGCTTCAAGCCACATCCTGGATTTGCGCAGCCTGGCGAACGGGCAGGGTGAAACTGACCGTGGTGCCTTCACCCGGCTCCGATCGCATATCCAGAAAGCCGTCATGCAGCTCGACCAGGGACTTCGTGAGCGCCAGTCCCAGACCGGTGCCCTGGGTCGTCTTGGAGTGCTGGCTCTCAACCTGTTCAAAAGGAAGAGCCAGTCTGGAGAGGTCCTCCTTGGAAATGCCGATCCCGTTGTCGCTGACCGCGATCCAGACCCGATCGCCCACCGGCGATCGGCGGAGCTCACCCAGCACCGCCACCCGGCCGCCCCGCGGGGTGAACTTTACGGCATTGGAAAGAAGGTTGAGCAGAACCTGCTTGATCGCCCGGTAATCCCCCTCGATGTCCGGCAGCGCCGGCAGTTCAACGCTAACCTGCAGCCCGGCCGCCTCTGCTCGGTTGCGAATGAGGCGGACTGCGTCCTCGGTGACCTCTTCCAGGGCGACCGGCTCGAACTTGAGGTTCATCTTGCCGGCCTCGATTTTCGACATGTCGAGGATGTCGTTGATCAGGGCCAGAAGATGCTGCCCGCTGCTATGAATATCGCTTGCGTATTCCTTGTAGCGGGCGTCGCCCATCGGGCCATACATCTCGTTCTGCATGATCTCCGAGAAGCCATTGATGGCGTTCAGCGGGGTTCGCAGTTCGTGGGACATGTTGGCCAGAAACTCGCTCTTTGAGCGGTTGGCGCCCTCAGCGCGGATTTTTTCGGCTTCGTACTTGCGCGCCACTTCCGCCAGCTGTTCCTGACTGCGCTGCAGGCCGGCAACCGCGTGCTGAAGCTGTTCCTCGTTGAGGCGGCGGGCCTCTTCCTGACGCTTGATGGCCGTGATGTCTGCAGCCGTCATGACCAGCCCGCCTTCTGCGGTCCGTCGCTCGGAAATCTGAATCCATCGGCCGTCCACCATCTCGGCTTCCCGCTCGCCCTTGGAACCGTGGGGGGATGGATGCTCCTGACTGATGGCCAGCCTGGCGAAACGATTGACATCGGCCCTGCTGGCGCCAGGCTTGAGCAGCTTGGGCTCCAGGTTGAAAAGATTTCGGTAGTTGCGATTGCACAGAAGCAATCGCCCATTGCGATCCCAAAGAACAAAGGCCTCGGAAACACTTTCGATGGCGTCCCTCAACCTGACTTCGGCGGCTTGCGCTCGTGCCTGGGCCAGGCGCTCTTCGGTCACGTCGAGCGCGACGCCGACGATCCGGCTGTGGTTCTGGCCATTTGCCGTTTGAAGTCCCTGTCCCCGGGCGTCGATCCACAGCGCCCGCCGACCGTCGCCACCCGGGACGCGGAACGAGACATCGAAGGCGCCGAAGGTGGCGGCATGGGTCAGCGCCTGTCTGACCCGATCGCGATGATCTGGAGCAATTCGGGACAGGACTTCCTGTCCGCTGACCGCGCCGGCTCCGCCCCAGCCGAAGATCACGGCCGTCACATCGGACATGATCACGCGATCCGCATCGAGATCCCACTCCCAGATACCGCATCGGGCAGCCTCCACCGCCAGTCGGAACCGTTGCTCGCTGTCCACGAAGGCCTGTTGGGCGCGTTGGGCGCGCCGGCTCTGCAGCATGAGCAACAGCGCAAGGGCGATCCCTACCGCCAGAGCGGCCAGCAAGGAGACCAGTCCATAAACCCGCTCGCTGCTGATCGAACCAACACCAAGGTTGCGCTCGGCATTGATGGCCAGCAGCTTTCCGTCGGCGACGGGTTGCATGGAGACGTCCAGAGGCGCGCCGCCGGGCGTCTGACCCCTGACGATCGTCCCGGCCCGCAGATCCAGTGGCGATACTCCAAAGGCGCTCCCAACTGCACCAGCCTCCTGAACGGCGACATCGGCGGCCGCCGCCAGTCGACCATCAGGCAGGGCCAGGGCGCTGCCGGTTGTCAGAAATTCGCCGGCAAGTCTGTCTGGATCCGAGACAAGCAAGAGCCACAGTCTCCCTCCGGGCGCAGGGATGGACATTGCAGAATAAAGCCTCTGAGGTTCGCCCGGCAGCGCTCCGATCCAGGCTGTCGAGCCGCCCCTGGCCGCAGCTGCCGCTGCATCGGACCACTCTGCTGCTGACCCTTGACCCGAACTGGCCAACAGCATGTCGCCATTGACGAGGGCGACTCCCCGGGCGCCATCGCCGGACAGTTTGAGCACCTGCTCGGTGACATCCAGCGGACTGTCCGGCAATCTTCGGTAAAGGTCTCCGCCGGCCAGAAGCGCTGTGCGCTGCTGGATCAGACTTCCCTCCACGTGCTGGCCGAGCAGGGCGGCCTTGCTTGCCGGGGAGGGCTTGGTTGGAGCGGCGCTCCAACCCCGCATGATCTTGTGGGAGCCAAAAGCCGTATACACGGCCAGCAACACAAGAGCGGCCAGTATCGCCAGACGCACCATCGGCTGCGGCGAGGCGCGGGGGGGCGTGGCCAGGAAGGCGGCCTCGCTCGATCCCTCCCGTTGCATCCCTGCCAAGCGCCGACTGCCTCCGGATCATGATGTTGGTCTGAACAGGCCTCGTTCAGAATTCCGAAACATGATCGATTTCAAACCGTTAGGTGAAACTGAATACGTGTGTCCCAGGTTGCGGCCTGGCGGTCTGTTCCGGAAACCGATTCACCCCGGCCGTCATGTTAGGCGGAGGTAGTCATCCCGTTAAGGGGGTATGAATCGCCAATCTGGATTGCCGGTCGGATATCGTGGTGGCGGGTCAGGCGAGCGCCTTTGTCGCCAACTCAAAGACATTGCTGGAGAGCCCTTCCACCGCGGCAATGCGCTGCAACTGTTCCTGCATCCGGGCGCCGAGGGGAGGCGCAAATCGACGCCAGGCGCCCAGGGGCTCGACCAGCCTGGCAGCGGTCATGGGGTTGATGGCGTCCGTGGAAATGATCCAGTCGGCCAGAAAGCGATATCCGGAACCGTCTGATTCATGAAAACGGGCGGGGTTGAAGCTCGCAAAGCCCCCGACCAGGGCCCGGAGCCTGTTGGGGTTGCGGGGCTCGAAGTCCGGATGCGTCGTCAGGCCGATTACCCGGCCAAGCGCAAGATCGGATGGATCACGGGCCTGAACCTGAAACCACTTGTCGATGACGAGCGGTTCGTGCCGCCATCGGGCGTGGAACGATGACAATGCAGCATCTGCAGCCTCTCCGCCCAGATTGATCAGGGCGGTCAGTCCTCCGATGGAGTCGGTCATGTTGTCGGCCGCTTCGAAGTGGTCGAGCGCGCGGCTTGACACCTCAACGGACGGCGTCGAAGTCAAAAGGTCAAGGGCTGCATTCCTCAGGGCCCGGCGGCCGGCCGCCGAGGAGTCGGCCGAGAAGGCGCCCTGATGGGCCAATCCGTCATGGATACGCTCCAGCCGGTCGGCAAGCGCCAAGCCCATCGTCCTGCGTAGGGCGGATCTGGCCCCGTGGATGGCAGCCGGATCCGCCGGGTCCATGGCCATCGCCATGTCCTGTTCTGACGGCAGGGCGAGGATCAGCGCCTTGAAGGCATCGTCTGCCGCTTGATCATCCAGGGTGCGGCCGACTGCGGCGGCAAAACGCTCTTCGCCATCGACATCCGGCCGGCCTGCGGCTCTTTCCAGCAGCAGGCGGGTCGCAAGGCGCTGGCCAGCCTCCCAGCGGTTGAACAGATCGGGGTCAGCCGAGAGCAGCACGTGGTCGTGCTGCGGCGGCGCGTCTGTCTCAAGTCTGACCGGGGCCGAGAATCCTCGAAGGACGGAAAGGACCGGGGGGCGGTCAACGCGGTCGAAGGTGACGACCGCCTCCTCTGTGTCCAGGATCACCCACTCGGTATCACGCATCATGATTCCGTCCTGGTCCAGCAGCCCCAGGGCGACCGGAATGGTCAATGCGGTCTTTGAAGGCTGACCCGGTGTGGGAGCGGTTTCCTGACGCAGGGTCACCGTCAGGGATTGCGCCTCAGGATCATGGGCGCTGGCGACTATGAGCCGCGGGGTGCCAGCCTGCTCGTACCATCGGAAAAACGTCGTCAGGTCCCGACCGGAGGTCGCGGCGAAGCAGGCGATGAAGGCTTCGACCGTGGTGGCCTGTCCGTCATGTCTGTCAAAATACAGATCCATGCCCTGTCTGAACATATCAGGCCCAAGCAGGGCCTTCAGCATGCGAATGACCTCGGCGCCCTTTTCGTAGATCGTGGCGGTATAGAAGTTGTCGATCTTCAGATAGCTGGATGGACGAACGGGGTGAGCTAGTGGACCTGCATCCTCGGAAAACTGCCGGGCCCTCAGCGCCTTGACGTCCTTGATCCGCTGCACGGCGGCGCCCCGCATGTCAGCGCTGAACTCCTGATCACGAAAAACCGTGAGGCCTTCCTTCAGGCAAAGCTGAAACCAGTCGCGACAGGTGATCCGGTCGCCGGTCCAGTTATGGAAATACTCATGGGCGACGACACTCTCGATCCGCTCATAGTCCTGGTCGGTGGCTGTCCGTGGGTCTGCCAGAAGCAGGGCGGAGTTGAAGATATTGAGGCCCTTGTTTTCCATGGCCCCGAAATTGAAATCCCGGACGGCGACGATCATGAAGAGATCGAGATCGTACTCCCGACCAAAGACCTCTTCATCCCAACGCATGGCCCGCTTGAGACTATCCAGCGCATAGACCGCCCGATCCGCCATTCCGGGGTCCACGAAAATCTTGAGGTCGATCTCGCGACCCGACATCGTGGTGAACCGGCTTTCGAGGACATCCAGCTCGCCAGCGACAAGCGCGAACAAGTAGCACGGCTTTGGAAACGGGTCGGTCCAGACCGCAAAATGGCGGCCGGCGGGAAGCGCGCCGCTATCCGTCAGATTTCCATTGGACAGCAGATGTTTGAATGGGGCGTCCGCCTCTATCCGGACAGTATAGCGCGCCAGCACATCGGGACGGTCGGGAAACCAGGTGATGCGGCGGAAGCCTTCAGCTTCGCACTGGGTGCAGAAACGCCCGCCGGACATGTACAGGCCCATCAGGGCCGTATTGGTCTTCGGAGCAATCTCCACCTCGATCTCAAGCACGAAACTGGGCGGCAGTCCGCTGATCGTCAGCAATTCCGGCGTTTGCTCGAACTCGTCGTGATCAAGCTGTCTGCCGTCAACGCGAAGCGACAGGGTTTTCAGGCCGTCTCCGTCGAGCGCAAGCGGGCCGTCACCGACGCCATTCCGCCTGACGACAAGACGGGATCGCACCCGCGTGGCGAGGGGATGCAGGTCGAATTCCAGCCGCACCTCGTCAACCAGATAGGCCGGCGGCCTGTAGTCGTCGAGCTGGATCGGTTGGGGCGTTTCAGTGCGCATGGCGACTCCTTAATCGTGACGACGCCGCAAAGCCACATTCCTGGAGCCGCGCCCCTGGAGCCGCGCCGTGACGCTGAGTTTTCGAACTTTCATGGAAAGTTCGAAAGAACGTCGTGCTCCACGATTGACAGTTGAAGCTCTAGCCCCAGGGGTCGCGCACAGTGCGTTCTTGCAACCAGACCCTTCAAGGGTCACCCCTACGACAGGAGTTCTCCCATGGCGATTATTGACGGCGAAATCGGCGACGACCTGATCATCGGCACCGACGAAGGCGACACCATCACCGGCAATGACGGTAACGATGTCATCAAGGGCGGTGAGGGCGCCGATGAACTGCGCGGCGAGGCCGGTGACGACACCATCACCGGCGGCGCTGGCGACGACATGATCTATGGCGGGTCTGGCAACGATACAGTCTCTTACCAGTTTACGGCCGGGCCGGTCGTCGTCGATCTGGCCGCGACCGCAGCCTCGAGCCGCGCTGGCTATGACCGGATTTTCGGCGTCGAGAACATCATCGGCTCCGACTATTATGACGACCTCTACGGCGACGAGAACGCCAACATCATCAGCGGCGGCGGCGGCATCGACTATCTGTTCGGCCGGTTCGGCGATGACATCCTGATGGGTGGCGACGACGCCGACCTGCTGGTTGGCGACCTGGGCGCAGACTACCTCGATGGCGGCCGCGGCAATGACTCCATCTACGGCGGCGATGACAACGATACCCTGTTCGGCGGCGCTGGCGCCGACTACCTTGAGGGTGGCGAGAAGATCGACACCTTTGTATCCACCATCGTGACACAGAGCACGGTCAAGAAGATGGATCTGATTGCCGATTTCAAGGAAGGCAAGGACATCATCGACCTGTCCGAGATCGATGCCAACATCAGCAGCGGCCAGGACAACGAATTCTACCTGGTCGAGGCCTTCTCCGGCGCTGCCGGCGAGCTTGTGATGAGCTACAATGAAGCCACTCGCAAGACGACTGTTACCGCGGACATCAATGGGGACGGCGTCGCTGACTTCGCCTTCATGATGAAGGGCTTCCACGACACCACCGAAGGCTGGGTGCTGTAACATCGGATAGGCCGCTCCGGCGGCCTGTCATTCCGGGATAGGCGAGGCGTGCAGACTCACTGCGCGCCTCGTTCCTGTTTCTGTCTTCACGCAACCGCGTTGTCAGGGTCGGCGTCAGCGCCGCCCCCGGCCGGGACTTCATTGATGTAGCGTTCGATCGCCGCCGCCCGCTGCGCCAGTTCCAGAACGGCTGGCGGGGCGTCTTCCCGTCCCTCGCTGACGAGGTCCATGATCTGCCGGCTGATGGCGCGCAAGACAGGGGCGCTGGCGATCAGTCTCGCCTGACGCTCGATACGTCGCGGGTCCCGGTCATACTCTGCGCCAGGCGTGCGCCACCCGCCCCAGTCATTTGGGTCGGTCACAACGACTGGATAGGTGCCAGGATAGGGGTGGTGGTTGCAGTCGCCGGGCTGCTGCCACTTGTTCTTGGCCCGCAGGAGTCGCCAGCGCTCGCCAGCAGCCTCGTTTTCGGGAATCTGATCTTCAGGTTGGAGTTCATGCGCGAAGAACTCGCGACCCAGCCCGACGTCATAGGTTACCCGTACCGGCTCGTCGAAGCCCTTGGCCCAGATTGCCACGATCTTTTCGACTTGGGCCCAGGCCCCCACGGCCTCGACCCAGACACGCTGGTTCTTCTGGAAGACGGACTTGGCCATGCCGATCCTACCCTAAAGCTGTCAACCTATGCGGCCAGGTCGTGTGTCATCGCCGCACGGTTCCCCCGGGTTTCGAGGAGGCGCCATAAAAACCTGAATTCATTGACGCCAAGTCAATCTTCCCCCGGACGGAAAGCTGTCTATCTTGGACGCCAGACATGGCGCGGGTTCAACGCGCGGGAGGATGCTCGTGAATTTCGATTTTTCCGACGACCAGAAGTTCCTGAAGGATGAGGCGCGCAAGTTCCTGGAGGCGCGGTCTGCAACGTCAGCCGTGCGCGTTGTCCTGAACGACGCTGCGATCTCTTTCGACAGCGCCCTTTGGAAGGGTGTTGCCGAGCAGGGCTGGCTTGGCGCCGCTATCCCGGAAGAGTTCGGCGGCCTTGGCCTCGGCCATGTCGAACTCTGCGCGATCGCGGAGGAACTGGGCCGGGCGATAGCGCCGATTCCGTTCGCATCGACGGTCTATTTTCTCGCTGAGGCCATCCTGCTGGCAGGCTCCGATGAGCAGAAAGCTGACCTGCTGCCCAGAATCGCGGCCGGCGAGATCATCGGCTGTTATGCGACCTCCGAAGGTCCCGGCGTGGTCAGCGGCTCCTCCCTGCAGTGCCAGGTTTCAGGCGGCAAGCTCAACGGCGTGAAGATCCCGGTGACTGATGGAGACATTGCCGACCTGGCCGTGGTCCTGGCCTCCGAAGGCGGACGTCCTGGCCTGTTTCTGGTCGACCTCAATGGCGCCGGCGTCGCGCGCGAGACTCTCAAGTCCCTTGACCCTACCCGCGGCGTCGCTCGCCTGACGTTCACCGATGCTCCTGCCCGCGCTCTTGGTGCGGCTGGCGAAGGCATGGCGATCACCGAACAGGTCTTTGACCGGGCAGCCGTACTTCTGGCCTTCGAACAGGTCGGGGGCGCTGACAAGTGCCTTGAAATGGCCAAGGAATATGCGCTCGGCCGCTACGCGTTCGGTCGGGTCATCGCCAGCTACCAGGCGATCAAGCACAAGCTGGCTGACATGTATGTCAAGAACGAGGTTGCCCGATCCAACTGCTATTACGGGGCCTGGGCGTTGAACTCCAATGCTTCCGAACTAGCTACCGCTGCCTCGGCAGCCAGGATTGCGGCCTCCGAGGCCTACTGGTTTGCGTCCAAGGAAAACATCCAGACCCATGGCGGGATGGGTTTCACCTGGGAAGTGGACTGCCACCTTTATTATCGCCGTTCGCGTCAGTTGGCCCTGGTGGCCGGAGGACCGAAGGTCTGGAAAGAGCGGCTGGTCAGCCAGCTCGAACGCAAGAACGCCGCCTGAGTTCGGAAGGAACGATCATGGATTTCAACGACTCCCCGGAAGAAGCCGCCTACCGCGAAGCCGCGCGGGCCTGGCTTGAAGCCAACGCCACCGAACACCGGTCAAGTTCGGCCAACGGCCGGCGGCCCAACAGCCCCGAGCACATGGCTGCCGCCAAGTCGTGGCAGGCCAAGAAGGCCGAAGCGGGCTACGCCTGCATCACCTGGCCCAAGGAATGGGGCGGCGCCGGCGGCAACCCGATCCAGTCGGTTATCTTCAATCAGGAAGAAGCCAAGGTCGGCGTCAACTACGGCTACTTCACCATCGGCCTCGGCATGTGCGTGCCGACCGTCATGGCCTTCGCCAACGATGAGACCAAGCAGCGTTTCGTTGGGCCTGCAGTCAAGGGCGACGAGATCTGGTGCCAACTCTTCTCCGAGCCGGCGGGCGGCTCAGACGTCGCCGCCTCCCGCACCCGCGCCGTGCTTGACGGCGACGAGTGGGTGATCAATGGCCAGAAGGTCTGGACCACCGGCGCTCAGTACTGCGACTTCGGGATTCTTCTGGTCCGCACGGACGTCGATGTGCCCAAGCACAAGGGCATGACGATGTTCTGGATCGACATGCATGATCCGGCCGTTGAAGTCCGTCCGATCCATCAGGCCTCGGGCGGCTCGGAATTCAACGAAGTCTATTTCACCGATCTGCGGGTCAAGGACAGCCAGCGGCTGGGCGGCGTCGGCGACGGCTGGAAGGTCGCTCTGGTCACCCTGATGAACGAGCGTCTGGCCGTTGGCGGCTCTTCAGGCCCTGACTACAAGACCATCATGGAACTGGCCCGTGAAACGGACGGCGTCAGCGGCGCGGCCATCAAGGACGGCGCCTTCCGCGAAAAGCTGGCGGACTGGTACGTGGCCGCCGAAGGACTGAAGTTCACCCGGTTCCGCACCATGACGGCCCTGTCTCGCGGCCAGACCCCTGGCCCGGAAAGCTCCATCGGCAAGATCATCGCTGCCAACCAGATGCAGGAGATGGGCAACTACGGCGTGGAGATGGAAGACCAGTACGGAATCCTGGCCGACCCCTCCGAGGCGCCGCTCCAGGCTGCTTTCCAGCAGAGCCTGCTCTGGGCGCCTGGATTGAGGATCGCCGGCGGTACGGACGAAATCCTGAAAAACATCATTGCTGAACGGGTTCTGGGTCTGCCCGGTGACGTGCGCGTCGACAAGGACGTGGCCTTCAAGGATGTTCCGACGGGCCGTTAGGACCATTCCGTCAGCGCGTCCCTCGGGGCCGCTGTACAGGTTGAAACTGAGAGCCGTCCGGGGCGACCCGGGCGGCTCTTTTCGTGATTCGCGGTCGACCCCGACCGATCGCCTTGTGTCGAGGGACGCAACGCGAACTCGTTCGTCAGGCCGCAGTCGCCTGGAAGACCGGCTGCAGGTGGCCCAGGTGGTGGCAATCTGACCACTCTGTCGCTCTGGATTTCTCCTGAAGGGCGAATGCTGTTCATTCCCGCTTCAGGTGCGTTGATTGAGAGTAGTGTTAACGGCCACGCAAACTTGACAGTCAGGTGCGCGAGGCCAACAGTGCCGTTGGGATTATGGTTAACGGCGGGGATGGGGGCTTGCGGATGTACGACGCTAGCGATGCCGAAACCAGGTTCCTTCTGGACCCTGTGACGGTCGCCGAACCTGGCGCATCCGGCGCAGATGAGCCTTCTCCAGCGCCAACTCGCCATAGAACCCGGCTTCGCGGACTCGTAGTGGCCGGAACGGTCGCCGCCATCGTCCTGCCCCTGATCGGCTGCGACACCGCGCCAGGCGGGCCGTTTGGAAAGAAGTCCGATGCGGCCTGCCCCAGGCCGCAGCTGGCGACAGTTGCATCGCCTCAGTTCAATGCCCAGCAGCAGGAAATCAGGATCCTTCGGCGCGCGGCGTTCCGCGGCGACTTCTTTGCGCAGCTGGAACTCGGCCGGCGCTATGAAGGTCAGAGGGCGGTCGACCGCAATCTGGATGACCCTGTGGAGGGCGCCGTCTGGTACGCCATGGCCCTCAGCAATCCGGATGGCTATGCTCAGGTCTCGGCCCTGGGACGGCGGGCGTCCAATGGAGATTCGACGACCACCTCCCGGTTCGACAACTGCCGGGGCGTCGAGCGCCGGACGGCCTATGCGACCCTGGATCGATTGCTGGCCAGGATGGACTCTTCGGAGCAGGAGAAGGTTCGGTCCAGGATGATCTACATCCTGTCCAGTCAGGGCGCGGAAGGCTTCCAAACCCTGGCCCGAATTCATGATGACGGGTTTGGCCTGTTCGGTGAGCCGTCAGACAATCCCCAGGCGGTCGCCGCCAAGGGGCGCCCCAACAGTCCCGGCGCCCCGGCTGTGATGAACCTGTTCCCGCGGAATGATGTGGACGCCTATCTCTACAACTACCTGGCGGTTCAGACGGGCGATGTCGGCGCCTATGTGATGCTCAAGGATTTCGAGCGATCGTCCGCCAAGCGGGCCGGCTACGGCGCCTTCGTCGAGTCCAAGGCCAAGCGATGGGTGCCGCCTTACGAATTCTATCCGCCCGATGCTCCGTTGTCCGGCGTACCGCATGTGGACGAAAGCAACTGGCGGGATGAAAACACGGATGTGGCGCTCGAACGCCTCAGTGAGCTGCCCTTTGTCCACATCTCTGAAGCGCTGGCCTATCTGAGGGTCACACCCAAGGCTGTGGCCAAGGAAAGCGAGCTCTATTCCGGCGATATCCAGACCCTGCAGGCCATGCTGGGTCGGGAACCGACAGGTCGGCTGACAGGAATCGAAAAGGTTCGGGCCATACAGTATGCCGCCGTCAATGGTTCGCCCAAGGCCCAGCTGGTCCTGGCGGTGATGTATTCGGAAGGTGTTGGCGTCCGGCGCGACTATGCGCGAGCCTTCAAGTGGTACGGCGAGGCCGACAAGCAGGGCTCGTCAGAAGCCAAATACGCCATGTCGACCTTCTTCTCCCTGGGCATGGACGGGGTCGCTGACCAGAACAAGGCACAGGCCGTCGTCTATCTGATCGACTCCGCCCTGTCCGGCTTCAAGCCTTCCATCGGCCGGCTGCAGCAGGTGCTGCAGCAGGTCTCCCGCGAAAATCGTCCCGTCCGCGAAAGGGAATACCGCTGATGTCCAGGCGCTCAACCCTGCGGCTGTTTCTGGCCGCCTCCGCCCTTTGCAGCCTGGCCCTGACCGCCGCACCGGCCCTGGCCTATCCGGCGGCCAAGGTCGACCAACGGATCGGCCCCTACTTTGGCGGGCTGATTGTTCCACCGTTAAAGCAACCATCCGGCCGAACTGACACTGTTAAACGTCCGAACCCACCTTTGGTGCCATGTCCTAGCGGCAATTATGCACGGAGGTTAGAAGATTGTGCTATTATCGGCCTCCAAGCTTCAGCAGTGGTCGATTGCTCGCTTGTCAACGCGGGGGACCGTCCGATTGAAGAAGCTCTTAGAATCTTGGCAGATAATGGCATCCTTTATCTGAGGGGGGCTGCCTCATGCAGGGAAACCATCAACGTTGATTACCCCGTTATAATCGTCGGAGAAGGGTACTCCGCGTTCGGCGCGAAGGCTGAGGGCGCGGCGCACTTGGCACCGCCGTTGGGTTCGCCTTGCATCGTTGTCTCCCGCGGCGTCCGGCTGGAACTTCGCGACATCAATCTCGTCGCCGAAGAGGCTGGCCAGAGCAGCTGTATCCAAGCCGAGGATGCCGAGGTTTCGCTGGTCAGGACCCGGGTGAGCTATTGGGGTGACGGCTCGGCCGTCATGACCAAGGGCGGTCGCCTCTACATGCGGGACAGCCTCGTCGACGCCAGGACCTGGGATGCCGCCGTCGTGGCGGAAGACACCGTGGTGGACATCGCCAGAACCCGGATCACCGGGGAGTCGAGCGGGCTTGATCTGATGCCGGGTAACGGGGAGTCGAAGCTCGAACAGGTCGGCGTCATTTCCAGGGGCGGAGAGTCGCCGGGCGATGTCGGCATTCTGGTTCGTGGACAACGCAGCGGGACAGGGACGCTGTCCCTGAAAAATGCCCTGCTCTGCGGCTGGAAAAGAGGGCTCCACCTTGACCGGGGCGCGCAGGTCGAGATGTCCCGCAGCCGGATCTGCAATGCGCAATGGGGCATAATCTCCGCGGGCGCTAACCTGGTGGTCCGTGAATCGGCCATCGGCGCCTGGGATATCGGCGCCTATGTGGCCTCGGGGTCCGCCACGCTCGAACATAACCGGTTCCATGGCGGTCGGCGTTCCGGCTATTCGACCGCCACCGGCGCGGATCGCGGACAGAAGGAATTTGTCGGCGTCGGGATCGGCGTGCCGGTCAGCGGCGGTGCTGTGGTTGTCGTGGCCGGGGCCGGCCGCAGCCGCGAGGCGGCCAGTCAGGTCTATGGCGACGGACGGCCCGTCTATGTCGACCCCGGCGCTCTGGTCAAGCTGACGGACAACTGGGTCTACAGCGCTTCCAAATGCCGGCGGGACCAGTTTGGGCCAGGCCTGCATTGCAAGCTGGATCAGGAGCTTCCGGGCTCCCTGCGGGAACAGGGCCGCTGGAGCAATGACGCCCGTCTGGGCTGGGACCTCGACGGATATGATTACGGATATCTGAGGGACGGCGCGCCCTTTCCGCCTGCAAAGGGGCACGGCCGCCGATATTGAGCCCATTGGTCTGAACGGCTCAATCAGGCGTTCGCCGTTGACCACACGGTTCTGCCCGTCGTGAAGCCAGGCTGGGTCTAGTCAGGTCTTCTGCGGTCAGGTCCAGGTTCGGTGGGCATTTGGGTTCGCCGAGCCGGGTTGCGGGCCCCTGACGCGACCTGCCAGTCCCTTACCGCGTGGCGAACCGGGCGCCGGCGCGGGGGCAGCCGGTGAAGGTTCCGGCTTTCTGGACCGCCACCCTGCGGGTGTTGATCTTCATCAGCGGCCGCATGGATTCGCGCCCGCGACCGGTGAACAGGTCCACGGTCTGGCCCTTGATCGCGCCGCCGGTGTCGGAGGCATACCAGTAGCCATCGTGCGCCGTGCCATCGGGCATGGGCAGTCCGACCGTGTCCGGTATGAACAGGATGCTGCGACGGGGCGCGACAGTCGGATCAATGGCGGCGGTCCGCATCGCCACGACATTGCAGCCCAGGGAATCCCTGGCGCCGGCGCCGCCGCCGCCTGTGTGGTAGAGGGTGACCTTCATCGTCCAGTCTGGCCGGCTGCCTGCGACAGGCGGGGCAATGCTGGCCGCTTCATCCGGAATAGGGGCCATGGCTCCACGGCCGGAAATCGCGGACCTGGCGATGAGATCGCCGATGGGATCTGCCTGATCGGGGGTGGAAGCGGTGTTGATGTCGCTCCGGATTCCAGTTGGAACCTGAGCCGGCGCCTGGGATGCAGCCAGCCCCAGGGCCAGCGCTGCGAGGCATGCCGAGGTGCGCTTCATGAGCGGTCCCTCCTGTTGTTTCTCGTTCGCGTGGCGGTTCGTCTATACAGTCTGTCGCGTTATGACAACCCTGGCCGGGATTCTGGAGAATAGACCATGAGCATCACCGTCTTCGGCGACAGCATTTCGGGCAACTGCCTGAAGGTAAAATGGGTCCTCGAAAAGCTTGATCTGCCCTATCGCTGGGTTGAGGTGAACATTCTCGCAGGCGAGACTCGCACCCCTGATTTCCTTGCCCGAAATTCCGCCGGGCAGGTGCCGGTGGTTGTTCTGGAGGATGGCCGCGCCTTGTCTCAATCCAACGCCATCATCATCCATCTGGCAGAGGGCACAGGCCTGATTCCCGAATATTCCTACGAGCGCGCCCGCATGCTGGAATGGATGTTCTGGGAGCAGTACAGCCACGAACCCTATGTCGCCGTGGCGCGTTTTCAGGTCACCTATCTGGGGCATGCCCCGGCGGATCTGGAGCCGCGGATCGTGGATCGTGGCAAGTCAGCCCTCGCTCGCCTGGAACAGGCTCTGTCCGCCGGCGGTTTTCTTGTCGGACCGCGCCTATCCCTCGCTGACGTTGCCCTGGTTGCCTATACCCGGGTCGCCCATGAAGGGGGCTTCGATCTGGCGGACTATCCGTCCGTCCAGGCTTGGATCGGGCGCGTCGAATCGGAACTGGCCATCGGATGACTGCCGAAGCAACGGAGGCAAGGCCGGTATTGATCTTTGGCGAGCGTCTCGAGGGCCTGGCCTATCGATATCGACCGGCCGCCTTCGGCATTCTCGAAAAGGACGGGCTCATTGCCCTGGTCCATGTCACCCGATCCGGAGATCGTTCCTATCATGACCTCCCGGGCGGCGCGATCGATGGCGATGAAACCGATGCTGAGGCTCTGGTCAGGGAGTTCGGCGAGGAGACAGGCCTGGTGGTGGAGGCCGGTCAGGTTCTGGCGACCGCTCGCCAGCTATTCATCAAGAGTGATGGTGAGGCGGTCGAAAATTCAGGCGCGATCTTTGCGGCCCGCCTTGTGTCCTACCGTTCCGATCTGAAGATCGAAGATGATCATGCCCTGGCCTGGATGGAGCCGGTCGGAGCATTGACCGCCCTGCGACATGAGAGCCATGCCTGGGCCGTGACCAGGTGGTTGCGTCTCCGGACCTGAACAGGCAGGCTCTGCGACATGACCAGTCTTTATGATCGTTACATCATGCCGCGGCTTATCGGCTGTGCCTGCGGGTCCAGGCCGATCATGAAACAGCGCGAGAAAGTCGTGCCGCGCGCCGGCGGAAAGGTGCTCGAACTCGGGATAGGCGGCGGCTTGAACCTGTCCTTCTACGACCCGTCCAAGGTGGAGGGTGTTTTCGGCGTGGACCCTTCAGCAGAGCTCCGCGCGATCGCCCAGGCCGCGCCCCGGGCTGCCGGATTGAACGTCGAGATTCGCGACGGAAAGGCAGAGGCCCTGCCTTTTGACACCGGCAGCTTTGATTGCGTGGTCTGCACCTTCACCCTCTGTTCGGTCCAGTCGCCCGCGGCAGCGCTCGCCGAGGCGCGGCGGGTCCTGAAGCCCGGCGGGCGGTTTCTGTTCTGCGAGCATGGACTGGCGCCGGATCCGGACGTGGCGCGCTGGCAGCACCGTGTCGAGCCGATCTGGAAGCGCCTGGCCGGTGGATGTCATCTGACCCGGCCGGTTGCATCGACCCTGACACTGGCCGGCCTGACCTTGACTGACCTGTCCAGCATGTATCTGCCCAGCACTCCCAGAATAGCCGGTTGGAATGAATGGGGCGAAGCGCGGGCCTGAACAGAAGGTATCGTCCGCAGACCTGACAACGGCCATCGCCCGGGTTGACGCTGTCCCGGCAGACGGTCAAATGACCACTTCGCCTGTGGGCGATTTGGGGGCGCTGGACCAGGGCATGGACGACGGGTCTTTTTTTCAGTCTGTCGAGCAGCTGAGAGCCGGCGTCGATCGCCGGCTGGCCCAATTGATTCCGGCTGAAAGCCAGGCCCCTTTCGAGCTTGGCGGCGTGGTTCGCTATTCCCTCCTGGCGCATGGAAAACGGTTTCGCCCCCTGCTCACCCTGCTGGTTGCCCGTGATCTGGGCGCGCCAGAAGGTCTGGCCCTCGACAGCGCCTGTGCATTCGAAATGGTCCATGCCGCCTCTCTCATCCTTGACGACCTGCCGTCGATGGATGACGCCGCCATGCGCCGCGGGCGGGAAACGGCCCATAAGGCTTTCGGAGAAGCCAATGCCATCCTCGGAGCCGTGGGCCTGTTGAACCGGGCCTATGGCGTGGTGGCCGAAGATCACAACCTGTCTTCCGATCTGCGTATCGCGATAAGTTGCGAACTGTCAGAAGCCGTCGGCTTTCGGGGACTGACGGCGGGGCAATCAAGAGACCTGGATCGCCGGGGACGGTCCTTGAGCAATGACGAGATCGACCTGATCAATCACCAGAAGACCGGCGTTCTGCTGGTGGCGGCGGCCCGCGCCGGCGCTCTGGTGGCGGGCGCGGAGGATGAACGGCTCCAGGCGATCGGCGAGTTTGCGCGGCGAATTGGTCTGGCTTTTCAGATCCGTGATGACCTGATTGACCATGAAGGGGGCGAATCCGTCGGCAAGGACCTGGGCAAGGATGCGGACATGCCGACCCTTGTCACCAGCCTGGGGATCGATGGCGCCCGGGCCGCCATGAACGGCTATCTCGACGCCGCTGAGGCTGCGCTTCGCACCGCCGGGGCCGGGCAGGGGGTCTGGCGATATGTGCAGGGCCTCTTCGCCGGTCGGAAGGCGGCGGCTTGATCGAGGCTCGCGCGATTCTGAACCTCTGGGGCGCCGAGGTTTCCTATGGTTCCAGAATGGTTCTCAGGGGTGTGGACCTGACTCTTCGGCCGGGCGAGATCTATGCGCTGCTGGGCCCGAACGGTGCGGGAAAATCAACGCTGATCCAGGCCATCTGTGGGCGGTTGCGGCTGACGGCCGGAGAAGTGTCCCTGGACGGCAGGGACCCCTGGAGCACGCCGGCCTGCCGCAGTCTGCTGGGTCTCGTACCTCAAGAAATTGCCCTCTATGAGCATCTGACCGTCCGCGAGAACCTTGAGGTGTTCGGTCGGTTGTCCGGCGTGCGCGGGCCGGCGCTCGTGACCGCGGTCGTGACCGCCATGGGGCTGACCCGGGTGACCGACCGTGAGCATGTGCCAATCCGTCATCTGTCCGGCGGCTATCAGAGGCGGGTCAATATCGCCGCCGCAATTCTGCACCAGCCCAGGCTGCTGATTCTGGATGAACCGACCGTCGGCGTCGACCAGGATGCGCGTGAAGCCGTCGACGCGGTCATTCGCGATCTGCGGGATACTGGCGTGGCGGTGCTGATCGTCACCCACGATATGGAACAGGCCGATGGCCTCGCCGATCGCGTCGGGTTCCTTCGTGAAGGCAAGAAGGTGATGGAGGGTGCTCCAAGAGACCTGATTCAGCAGGCTTTCGGCAGTGAAATGGAGATTCTCGTTCAGCTTTCGGAAGAACCGGACGGCGAGGACGAAACCCTTCTGATCGAGACCGGACTTCAGCGTCGGGGGAGGACCCAGCTTTGGTCCATGCTCGATGCAGGTGGCTATGCCGCTGCCAGCCGGATTGATACTTTGCTGCGGCAGGCCGGGCTAGCGCCACGGGAGATCCGGGTGCGTGAGCCGTCTCTCCAGAACCTGTTCTCTCTGGTGGCGGACTGGCGGCGGGCTGCATGATCCTCGCCATGTTTCGAGTCATGTTGCTGGGTATGCTGCGGGATCGCGGCGCCATGACCATGACGTTTCTTTTGCCGCCCCTTGTCTTCGTGATCTTTGCCACCGTGTTTGCCGGGGCTTCGGGCGATGACGTCCGTCTCAAGCTGGCCGTTGTTGACGTCGCCCAGACCCCGGCGTCCCGGCGTCTCGAGGCGGCCTTGCTGGCCGACCCCAATCTGCGTGCGGTTCGAGTTTCGCCGGCCACCGCCGATCAGGTGCGCAAACGCGTCAGGGCCGGCCGTTCCGACGCTGGCCTGGTGATCAGGGCCGATCCGGGATCAGCGGGGGCGCCGTTCCTGATCTTCTCCGATCCAAGCCGGGCGATTGCATTGCCCCTCACCCAGGGGCGTGTACAGGCGGCAATGGCCAGGCATCTGCCCGACGTGATGCTGGCCAAGACCCTGGACCAGGCCGGACCGGCAATAGGATCACTGACGGAGCGGCAACAGGCCCGGGCGAATGCGGCCGTGGCGGGTCTCCGCGCCGACGCAACCTCGGGCAAGGTTGCGATCAACCCGCCGCAGACGTTCGAGATCGAAGAGATTTCCCAGACCCAGAAAGGCCGAGGCACGATCGCCTACTATGCAGGGGCCGTGACCATTCTGTTTGCGCTGTTCTCGGCCATGAATGCGGCGATGTCGCTGATCGAGGAAAGACAGGCTGGCGTCGCCGATCGAATTCTGGCCGGCGCTTCGGGCATGGGACCGGTCGTAAACGGCAAGTTCCTGTTTCTGATGCTGCAGGGGTGCCTGCAGGCGGCCTCTATCTTTCTGGTCGCCCAGATCTTCTATGGCGTGCCGGTCCAGTCGCATTTCCTCAGCTGGCTGATAACCAGTCTCTCGGCTGCCATCTGCGCCGGAGGTCTGGCGCTCGGCGTGGTCGCCCTCTCGCGGACCCGCGAGCAGGCACAGATGTTTTCCACCTTTCTGATCCTGGTGCTGGCTGCTGTGGGCGGCAGCATGGTGCCACGCTTCCTCATGCCGCCCTGGCTCCAGACTCTGGGCTGGTTCACGCCCCATGCCTGGGCGATCGAAGCCTATCATTCCATTCTTTGGCGGGACGCTCCCCTTGCAAGCCTGTATCCTGCCTGGGGCGTGCTCACCGGCATAGGCCTTGGCGGGCTGCTGATCGCCCATATATCCACCCGTCTATTGAGGCGCTGACCCATGACGGACCTGCTGATCGGACTGCTGCTCTATCTGGGGGCCGTGCTCTTCATGGAAGGGTTCGCCTGGGTCACGCATCGCTATGTCATGCACGGCTTCCTGTGGGTCTGGCATCGGTCGCATCACGAGCCCCGGACAGGACATTTCGAGCTTAATGACCTGTTCGCCGTGGTGTTCGCCACCCCCGCCATCATCGCCATCTGGCTGGGGGTTCGCGGGATTGACTGGCTGCTGCCGGTAGGACTGGGCATCACCACCTATGGCGCGATCTATTTCCTCTTTCATGATGGCCTGGTGCATCGCCGGTGGCCCATGCCAAAGCCGCGCAGCCCCTACTGGAAGCGGCTGATCCAGGCCCACCGGTTCCACCATGCTGTCCATACCAAGCACGGCGCGGTGTCCTTTGGATTTTTGCTGGCGCCCGATGTCCGGAAGCTGAAGGCCCAGTTGGCCAGTCGCGGCGTACAGGTCTGACGACCCCGCCCGTTCGAGCGGGCCCTTGACCGGCAGAGCGGTCGCGCCCATTCCTGCCGATGGATCAGATGGCCGGGCGGTCGCGGCGCGCAAGCGTCGAGGAAAGTCCGGGCTCCACGGCGACAAGGCGGCGGGTAACGCCCGCCGGGGGTGACCCCAGGGATAGCGCCACAGAAAGCAAACCGCCCCGGACCTGTCCGGGGTAAGGGTGAAAGGGTGGGGTAAGAGCCCACCGCGGGCCCGGCAACGGGAACGGCATGGCAAGCCCCGCCTGGAGCAAGACCGAATAGGGATGCCGCGCCTGGTGCGTCTGCCTCACGGCGGAAACGGCCGGGCAGGACCGTCGCCGGTCCGAGGCATCCGGGTTGGTCGCGAGAACCGTTCCGTGAGGAGCGGTCCAGAGGAATGATCGTCGCACGTCCATTCAGGGCGTTGGCACAGAACCCGGCTTACAGGCCATCTGATCCACTCATCCCTGACAGTCTCCTTCATCAGACGATCAGTGCGTCCCCGCAATACTTATGTCGTTCTCTGTATGTTCTCTGTATTGTTCGACTTCGTTAACCAACTCGGCCCAGTTTCCGAGAGCTACCCTTGGATTCAGGCTGAAACTTCTGTTGAGGCATTCCATCCCATTGTCTCCCACCTGGTCCCATGATAACCCAATGAGGCCCGGGACGGCTGTCCGTCCCGGCGCGCCGGAGAGCGGTCTCCCGGCGGGAACCAGGCGGGGGCGCGGTGTTTTTCTCGACCTTCGAGAAGCAGTTGGACGCCAAGCGGCGGCTGGTCGTGCCGGCGGAGTTCCGCGCGGCTGTGGCCGGGCCATTCGATGGCATTGCCTGCTTTCCCTCGGTCGAATTCGACTGCATCGAGGGCGGCGGAAAGGTCCTGTTCGATCGTTATCGGGCGTTGATCGAGGAGTTGCCGTTTGGAGATCCGCTGCGCTCCGACATCGAGATGTGCATCCATGGCGGAATGGTCCGTATGGCCTTCGACGATGCCGGGCGGGTCACGCTTCCGCCGCTCCTTTGCGATCAGTTTGGCCTGAGCGACTGGGTCGTGCTGGTCGGTCTGGGCGAACGGTTCCAGATCTGGTCCAGAGAAGCGTTCCAACTGCGCCGGGCTTCGGCTCGCCAGGGCGCCAGGGAAGGCCTGGCCCAGCTGCGAGCGGGGCAGCGCGCTCTGAAGGCGGAGCAGGGCTAATGAGCGAGGCGCCCCATGTTTCCGTCATGCTGCCCGAGGTGCTGGCGGCCCTGATGCCGCTGTCTGGCCGTGATGTGGTCGATGGAACCTTCGGGGCAGGCGGCTACAGCAGTGCATTCGTCGAGGCCGGCGCGCGGGTCACGGCGTTTGATCGTGATCCGACTGTGCGGTGTTTTGCAGCGCCCCTGGAAGCGGGGGGTCGGTTTCGTCTGATCGAGGCGCGGTTTTCGTCCATGGCCGATTTCCTGGGCGAGGGGAGCATCGACGGCGTGGCGCTGGATCTTGGCGTGTCGTCCATGCAGTTGGACGAGGCTGATCGCGGCTTTTCCTTCATGCGGGACGGCCCGCTGGACATGCGGATGGGCGCTGACGGGCCGACCGCAGCCGATCTGGTCAACAGTCTCGAAAAGGAGGCTCTGGCGCGAATCTTCTTCGTCTATGGCGAAGAGCGAGAAAGCCGCAGGGTCGCCAGCTTTCTGATCCGCCGTCGTGCGGAGGCGCCCTTCACGCGAACACTGGACCTCGCCGAGGTTGTCGAACGGGCCCTGGGCGGAAGGCGCGGCGCCAAGGTGCATCCTGCTACCCGGGTGTTCCAGGCCCTTCGCATCGCCGTCAATGAAGAGCTGTCAGAACTTGAGGCCGGCCTCGTGGCGGCTGAGCGGGCGCTCAAGCCCGGCGGGCGGCTGGCGGTCGTCACCTTTCATTCGCTGGAAGATCGCATCGTAAAGGCGTTCCTGGCCGAGCGGGCAGGCCGCACGCCTTCCGGCTCCCGCCATGCGCCGCCGCGCGAGGTCGGTGCGGAGCCTTCCTTCGAGCTGCTGTTCCGCGGCGCCCGGGAGGCCAGTCCTCAGGAGTCCACCGCCAATCCAAGGTCACGCTCCGCCAAGCTGCGGGCGGCCATCCGGACATCGGCGCCGGTCTGGAGTGCATCTTCGTGATCGGCGCGGTCTTCAATCATCGAACACGCGGCTTTCGCACGGTCAACATCGTGGGCGTTCTGATGGTTGTGGTGCTGGCCATAGCCGTCAATCTGGCCAAGGCCTACGCCGCCCGGGACATGCGCGAGATGGTTCGCACCCAAAGGTTCATCGGCGATGAAAACACCCGCATTCGGCTGCTCAAGGCGGAGGTCGCGCATCTGGAACAACCCGAACGCCTTCAGCGCCTTGCCAAGCTCCATCTCCATATGGGGCCGCTGAGGGCTGATCAGGAAGGGGATCTGGAGAGTATTCCGATCCTGATGGCGGGCAACCGTCCGCCGGGTCCCGTGCAGACTCCAGCTCCCGTTACGGAAGCCCCCATCGAGATCAGCGGGCCGGGGGTGGAAGGCGCGGTTCCCGGCGACGGCGGGGAAGACGGGTCCCCGTCCAGACGTGTGGAGGCAGGGCTATGAGTCTGGCTGACCTCAAGCCGCATCGCTATCCGCCCATCTGGCGCTGGATCATAGACCGGTTGTGGCGGATCGAGCATGCCTTCGGGCATGCTCGGGTTTCAGGTCGACCTGAAGATGACGCTAGGGTTCGTATCCTCTGTGTACTGGCGTTTTTCGCGGTTCTGTTCGGCTGTATCGGTGGCGGCGCCATCTATGCCGCTGCTTTCTCGGATGCAGGCAAGCCAGGACAGGGGGCAGCTCTCGACCCCACAGCCAAGGCCGATCTGGTCGATCGCCAAGGGCAGCTTCTGGCGGTCAATCTGACCCATTATCGTCTCGTGCTGGATCCTGCCGATGTCTGGAGCCGAAAGGAAACCCGCAAGGCCCTGGTCGGCACGATCCCCAAACTGACCAGCCGCCGGTTCAACGAGGCCATGGATTCCGGCAAGCGCCGGGTCCTGGCCGAGGGCTTGCCGCCGGAAATCCGCAACAGGATCCATGAACTGGGTCTGCCCGGCGTCTTCTTCGAGAAATCACCCCGGCGCGTCTACCCCATGGGGCCTCTCGCAGCCCATCTGATCGGGTTCAGCGATACCGGAGGCGAGGGACTTCAGGGCGCGGAAAAGGCGCTGCAAGCTGAACTTCGGGCCGGGGCAGCGGCAGATGTTCCCGTAGCCCTGTCCATAGATGTCCGGGTCCAGGCCGCTCTGGATGAAGAACTGGAAGCCGCAGTAGCGGAGTTCCACCCCAAGGGCGCCGTGGGACTGGTGACCAATGTCCGCACCGGAGAGGTGATTGCCCTGGCCAACTGGCCCGAGTTTGATCCCAACCGACCCGGTCGCTATTCCGAGGCTGACCGCAAGAACCTGGCGGGAGCCCAGGTCTACGAGATGGGATCGACCTTCAAGGCCTTTACCGTGGCCATCGGTCTCGACACGGGCGTTGCCCAGATGGACTCGACCTTCGATGCTCGCAGTCCCATGCGGATGGGATATCGCACGATCCACGACTTCCATGGGACCAACCGTATCCTGACGCTCGGGGAGGTGTTCAACCACAGTTCCAACATCGGAACGGCCAAACTGGCCATGGGCATCGGCGTGACGTCGTTGAAGTCGTATTTCGACAAGCTGGGGCTGACCCGCCGGGCAGGCGTGGAGTTGAAAGAGATTGCCAGTCCCTTGACCCCGAGCGTCTGGAACGATGATGCCTTGGCCAGCGTCTCCTTCGGGCATGGGATCAATGTCAGTCCTCTCTCCCTTGCCCAGGCCATGGGCGCCATTCTGAATGGCGGCACCATGGTCCCGCTGACGATCCTCAAGAAGCCTGCTGGCTATCACCCCGCCGGCGAGCGGGTTGTTTCGGAAGGCACGGCCCAGGCGATGCTGAAGATGATGCGGGGCAATGTGGTCGAGGGAACCGGCAGGCGGGCGGACGCGCCTGGTCTTTCTGTCGGCGGCAAGACCGGGACCGGTGAGAAGTATGACCCGGCCATTCGCGGCTACAGTTCTACCCGGCAAGTCGCGTCCTTCGCGGCCATTTTTCCCTCCGACGGTCCCCCTGAAACGACGCGCTATTTCGTCCTGATCCTACTCGATGAGCCGACCGGAGGCGCCCGGACAGGCGGCCTGGTGGCGGCGCCGGCGGCCGGCCGGGTGATCGACAGAAGCGCACGGTTCCTGGGGGTTCCCCGGCAACTTCAGCGCCCCGACTTCGATGTTGCGACGATCCAGAAGGGAGCGCCGCTGTGAGCCTTCGACTCTCTGATCTGGGACTTCTGTCCGCCTCCTCGGATCCCGTCATAACCGGAGTGACGGCGGACAGTCGAAAGGTGGCGCCCGGATTTCTGTTCGCGGCCCTTCCTGGATTGCAGGCCGATGGCCGACGCTTCATTCAAGCAGCGCTGGAACAGGGGGCTGTCGCCGTCCTGGCGCCCGCGGACATCAGCGGCCTCCCGGTGCCGGTCGTCCATGCGGTGGACCTGCGGCGCGCCTATGCCCTGGCCGCAGCGCGCTTTCATCAGCGTCAACCGCCCCTGTGTGTTGCGATCACCGGGACAAACGGAAAGACCTCCATCGCGTCATTCTGCCGGCAGATCTTTGCGATCCTCGGACATAGGGCGGCGAGCATGGGAACCCTGGGGGTCGTGATCTCGGGGTCAGGCCAGGCCGATCTGGCGATCACGCCGCCGGGGTTGACCACGCCGGACGCTTCGGATGTCGCGGCCTTGATGGCGAGAATGGTGGATGAGGGGGTCACCCATCTGGCTCTCGAAGCGTCGTCCCACGGCATCGATCAACGACGTATCGACGGCGTGCATCTGACAGCCGCCGGCTTTACAAACTTCACCCAGGACCACCTGGACTATCATGGCAGCATGGAGGCCTATCGGGCTGCCAAGCTGCGGTTGTTCGAGGTGCTTCTGCCTTCGGGCTCCGTCGCGGTCCTGAATGCGGACTCGGACAGTTTCGAAGCCTTTGCAGGCGCGGCCGTCGCTCGCGGCCATCGCATTGTTTCCACCGGAAGCGGCGGGGATGGGCTCCGGCTGTTGCGGCGCGATCTCACGCCGGCGGGTCAGGATCTGACCCTCGCACATGCAGGAAATCTCTATCGGATCAAACTCCCGCTGGCCGGCGGCTTCCAGGCAGACAATGCCCTGGTCGCAGCCGGTCTGTGTCTGGCGGCCGGTGAAGATCCCCAGGCGGTCTTTTCGGCCCTTGAATCCCTGGTGGGGGCGCCAGGCCGAATGCAGCGTGTCGAGGCCGGTCCTGGCACGGGCGAGGTCTATGTGGACTATGCCCATACTCCAGATGGACTGGAGACCCTGCTGCTGGCCCTGCGCCCCCACGCCGCCGGCAGGCTGATCGTCGTTTTCGGGGCCGGAGGCGACCGTGATGCCGGCAAACGGCCGATGATGGGCGAGATTGCTTCCAGGCTGGCGGATGTTGTCATCGTGACCGATGACAATCCTCGCTCCGAGGAGCCGGCCGCAATTCGCGAAGCCATTCTGGCGGCTGCGCCGGATGCTCACGAGATCGGCGACCGCCGGATGGCGATCCGCGCCGCTGTCGGCATGATGAAACCTGGCGACGTCCTGGCCATTGCCGGGAAAGGCCACGAACAGGGCCAGCTGGTGGCTGGTGTCAACCATCCCTTCGACGATGTGACCGAAGCCCGCGCCGCCCTGATTGCAGGAGGCCAGGGTGACTGAACCCCTTTGGACCGCCCGGGATATCGCCCGGGCAACCGGCGGTGTCGCAAAGGATGATTTTGTCATCGGCGGGATCGACATCGACAGCCGTGGCCTTTCAGAGGGCGATCTTTTTGTGGCGCTGGCCGGGGCCCGGGATGGCCATGACTTCATTGATCAGGCCATCGCCAACGGTGCAGCGGGCGCCCTGGTCAGCCGGCAGACCGCTGCCCCGAATGTTCAGGTTGTCGATACCCTCAGGGGACTGGAGGCGCTTGGCCTTGCGGCCAGGGATCGCTCTTCAGCCCTTCGCTGCGCCGTTACCGGATCGGTCGGCAAAACCAGCGTCACCCAGGCCATTGCAGCGGGGCTGGCATTGGCAGGGCGGTCCCACAGTTCAATCAAGAGCTTCAACAACCATATCGGCGTTCCCCTGACCCTGGCCCGGATGCCGATCCAAACCCAACGCGCGGTGTTTGAAATCGGCATGAACCATGCCGAAGAGATCACGCCGTTGGTGCGGATGGTCCAGCCACAGGCTGTGGCCATCACCACCGTGGGTCCTGTTCACATCGAAAACTTCCCGGATGGCGAGGCCGGCGTCGCCCGGGCCAAGGCCGAGATTTTCAACGGCCTGGCCCCGAACGGGATCGCCGTATTGAACGCCGACAATGAATGGTTCGGCTATCTGCAGTCGCAGGCCAGGGGGGCGGGGGCCAGGGTTCTTGATTTCGGTTCTGGCAGCGACTGTGCGGCCCGATTGACTGGCTTTGAAGTCCGGGGCGCCCGCGCCAGGGTAACCTGTGTGATGCACGGCGAGCCTGTTCAGTTTGACCTTCGCCAGACCGGTCTGCACTGGGGTTTGAATGGCCTGTGCGCCCTGCTGATGCTCGAGGCCATGGATGTCGATCGCCAGACCGCCCTGGCGGCGCTGGCCGATTTCGAACCGCTGGCGGGGCGAGGGGCAGAAGCGCTCCTTCAGATCGCTGACGGAACGGCGACCCTGATCGACGAAAGCTACAATGCCAATCCCCTCTCGATGACCGCCGCCCTGAGAACCCTGGGGGCCAGGCCGGTGACCGGCAGACGCATTGCGGTGCTGACCGACATGCTGGAACTTGGGCCGGACGGACCGGCCATGCATGCCGCCCTGGTCGATCCCCTGGTTGAGGCGGACGTGGACCAGGTGTTTGTTGCCGGCCCCCAGATGAAATCACTCTGGGACGCCCTTCCGGCGACTCGCCGTGGCGGCTACGCCCTGACTGCGGCCGAGCTGGCGCCGAAGGTGGCCGAAGCGCTGTCGCTGGGGGATGTGATCATGGTCAAGGGCTCGAACGGTTCCCGTGCGGGACTGATCGCAGCGGCGTTGCTGCAGCGTTATCGGACCGGGGGGGAGGGCTGATGCTCTATCTGCTGTATCAATGGCTCGAGCGGAACGGGGACGTGTTCCCGATGCTCAATCTGTTCAAATACCTGAGCTTCAGATCAGGCATGGCGCTTGCCACAGGCTTCATTGTGGCCGTTGCCATGGGCAGCCGCTTCATTCGCTGGATGCGTGCGAAGCAGGGCAAGGGCCAGCCGATCCGCGCCGACGGCATACAACGCCATGTGCTCGAAAAGGCCGGCACTCCGACCATGGGCGGGTTCATGATCCTCGCCGGTCTGACGGTGGGGACGCTGCTTTGGGCCGATCTGAGCGACATCCATGTCTGGGTGGTTCTGTTCGTGACCGGCGCCTTCGGCCTGCTCGGCTTCCTCGACGACTATGCCAAGGTGACCAAACAGACCACTGACGGCGTGTCGGGCCGAATGAAACTGCTGATCCAGACCCTGGTCGCCATCGTCGCCGTCGCCGTTCTGGTCTTTCTGGCGCCGGCCTCGCCCGAGACGCCCTCGCTCTCAACCTCTGTGGCGTTTCCGATCTTCAAGCGGCTGCTGATCGATCTTTGGTGGTTCTACCTGCTGTTCGGCGGATTTGTGATTGTCGGGGCTTCCAATGCTGTGAACCTCACCGACGGCCTGGACGGCCTGGCCATCGTCCCCGTGATGATTGCAGCCGGGGCCTTTGGCCTGATCGCCTACCTCGTCGGCAATTTCGTATTTGCCCAGTATCTTCAGGTGCATTTCGTTCCCGGGGTCGGGGAGCTGGCCGTGGTCTGCTGTTCCATCATCGGCGCCGGCATGGGCTTTCTCTGGTACAATGCCCCGCCTGCAAAAATCTTCATGGGCGATACCGGCTCCCTTGCCCTGGGGGGGGCTCTTGGCGCCATCGCCGTGGCGACCAAGCATGAAATCGTTCTGGGGATCGTCGGCGGCCTGTTCGTGGTCGAGGCCCTCTCGGTGATGATCCAGGTCGCCTATTTCAAACGAACCGGCCGCCGGATTTTCCTGATGGCGCCGATCCACCACCACTTCGAGAAGCTCGGTTGGGCGGAGTCCACGGTCGTGATCCGGTTCTGGATCGTGGCCTTGATCCTGGCCTTTCTGGGTCTCGCCACACTGAAGCTAAGGTAGGGGGCGCCGCAGGTCATGATCCCCGTCACCGGCTTTGAAGGGCGCAAGGTCGCTGTGTTCGGCCTCGGCCGCACCGGCCTGACCGCAGCGCGCGCCCTGATTGCCGGCGGGGCGAAGGTCGTCGCCTGGGACGACAATCCCAGGGGACGGGAGGAAGCCGAGGCTGAAGGCCTGACCTTGGTGGATCTCCAGGCGGCGGACTGGTCAGGCTTTGCCGCCCTGTTGCTGTCGCCGGGCGTCCCCCTGACCCACCCAAAGCCTCACTGGACCGTGGTTCGCGCGCGGGAAGCCGGGGTCGAGATTGTCGGCGATATCGAACTCTTCGCCCGCACCATCAATTCCGCGCCTGCCCATCGCCGTCCCAGGGTGGCGGCCATTACCGGAACCAACGGCAAGTCCACCACCACGGCCCTGCTGGGTCATATCCTCAAGTCAGCCGGTCGTGACGCCCGCATCGGCGGCAATATTGGCTACGGCGTGCTCGGCCTTCCCGATATGCACGGCGGCGCGGTCTATGTGCTGGAACTGTCCAGTTTCCAGTTGGACCTGACCTCTTCCCTGAAGCCGGACGCCGCCATCCTGTTGAATATCACGCCGGACCACCTCGACCGGCATGGCGACATGGAGGGCTACGTTGCCGCCAAGCGCCGGATCCTGCTGAACCAGGGCAAGGGGGACACCGCGATCATCGGGGTGGACGATTCCTGGTGCCAGCGAATCTGCACCGAGATAACCGCCGCCAACCGCCGCACCATCCTGCCGATCAGCGCCGGCAAGGCCATGGGTCGGGGAGTCTATGCTCTGTCCGGCATCCTGTATGACGCGACCGGCGAGCGAACCCTGGATATCGCCGATCTGACGGGCGCCCGATCATTGCCGGGAAAGCACAACTGGCAAAACGCCGCCGCGGCCTATGCCGCGGCCCTGGCCCTGGGTCTGTCGCCGGACGAGGCGTCCAACGGGCTGATGACCTTCCCGGGACTGGCGCACCGCATGGAGACGGTCGACAAGATCGGTCGGGTGCGATTTGTCAATGACAGCAAGGCCACCAACACCGACGCCGCCCGTCAGGCCCTGTCCAGCTATGCAAAGGTCTACTGGATCGCCGGCGGCCGAGCCAAGACCGGCGGGATCGAGGACCTGTCCGACCTGTTTCCGAGAGTCCACAGGGCCTATCTGATCGGCGAGGCGCAGGAGGCTTTTGCCCTGACGCTCGAAGGCAGAGCCGCCTATCGCCTCTGCGGCGACATGACCACGGCGGTCACGGCCGCTTTTGAAGATGCTGCTTCCATGGATGAGGACGCCATCATTCTGCTATCGCCGGCCACCGCCTCGTTCGATCAGTTTTCCGATTTCGAGGCGCGGGGCGAAGCCTTTCGGCAGGCCGTTCTCAATCTCGGTCGGACCGAGGCCGCCCGGGAGGTCAGGGCATGAACGCCAATCAGCATCTCGTTTCCCGCACCAAGCGAACACCCCTGGCCAACTGGTGGTGGACGGTTGATCACAGCCTGCTGGCCGCGACCGGAATTCTGATCGCACTTGGCGTCCTGCTTTCCTTTACGTCCAGTCCGGCGGCAGCCGTTCGACTGAGGCTGGATGATCCGCTGCATTTCGCCGTTCGTCAGTGTCTGTTCGCCATCGGGGCCTGCGGGCTGGTCGGGCTGGTTTCGGTCCTCTCCACGCGCGGCATCAAGCGCGCGGCGTTCTTCATCTACGTCGGAGCCATCCTTGTGATGGCGGCCCTGCCGTTCCTGGGTCACGAAGCCAAGGGCGCGACCCGCTGGATATCCTTTGCCGGATTTACACTTCAGCCGTCTGAATTCCTCAAGCCGGCGCTGATCGTGCTGGTCGCCTGGATGTTCGCGGAGGGTCAGAAGGGGCAGGGCGTTCCAGGCGTGACCATCGCCTTTGGCCTGTATTTTACGGCTGTCGCCCTGCTGATCATCCAGCCGGATGTCGGTCAGACCATACTGATCACCATCGCCTTCGGGGCGGCTTTCTGGATGGCTGGCGTGCCGATATCCTGGATTCCCATCATGGGCGGGTCCGCCGCGGCCGGACTGGGCGCCATCTATCTGCTGCTCCCCCATGCCCGCAGCCGGGTTGACCGTTTCCTGTCTCCGGAAGGCGCCGACACCCACCAGATCACCAAGGCATCCGAAGCCATAGCCAATGGCGGACTGTTCGGCCGTGGTCCGGGGGAAGGCGTCATGAAGCAGGGCGTTCCCGATCTGCAGACCGACTTCATTTATTCGGTCGCCGCCGAGGAATATGGTCTGGTGTTTTCGCTGGCCCTGATCGGAGTTTTTGCCTTTCTGATGGTCCGCGGGCTCTATCGGTCGATGAAGCTGTCCGATCCCTTCGAGCAGGTTGCGGCCGCCGGGCTGTTTGTCCTGGTCGGGCAGCAGGCCCTGATCAATATGGCTGTGAACTTGAACCTGGCGCCAACCAAGGGCATGACGCTGCCCTTCATCTCTTACGGAGGCTCATCCATGCTGGCGATGGGACTGACCATGGGCATGGCGCTGGGCCTGACACGCCGCCGACCAGGTGCATTCGACCAGGGCGAGGCCTCGCCCCTGGCCGGCGCCTACGCCTGACGGTCGCGATGCCAGCCCGTCTTGTCATAATCGCCGCCGGGGGCACCGGAGGCCATCTCTTTCCGGCCCAGGCCCTGGCCGAGGTCCTGATCGCCCGGGGCTGGCGGGTCGTCCTGGCGACCGATGAGCGCGGCGCCCTCTATGCCGACAAGTTCCCGGCTGACGAACGGATCGCCCTGTCCGCCGCGACGGCCAGATCCGGGGATATCCTGGGCATGATCCGGGCCGGTTGGGCGGTCTTGCAAGGCGTCCTTCAGGCCCGCTCTGCATTCAGGAGACTGGACCCGTCAATCGTCGTCGGTTTCGGTGGCTATCCCAGCCTGCCAGCCCTGCTCGCGGCCCTGGCGCAGAAGCGCCCGACCGTCATCCATGAGCAGAATGCGGTCCTGGGCCGGGTCAACCGGTTCCTCGCCTCACGCGTAACCCAGGTGGCCTGCGCCTTTCCGACCCTGGAACTGGCAAAGGCGGCCGTGAGGGACCGGGCCCATGTGGTGGGCAATCCGGTCCGGCCCGAGATCAGGGCTCTGTTCGATCGTCCCTATGAAGCGCCGACCGCCGATGGACCCATTCGTCTGCTGATCACCGGCGGCAGCCAGGGCGCGCGGCTGTTATCCGAACTGACGCCGGAGGCGATCCTTCGGCTGCCGGAAGCGGTTCGTGTGCGACTGGATGTGCAGCAGCAGACCCGCAAGGAGTCCATGGACATGGCCCGGCGAACCTATGCCAACGCCATGGTCAAGGCCGAGGTCGCCCCCTTCTTCCGCGACATGGCCACCCGGCTGGGGGCCGCCCACATCGTGATCGGGCGTTCCGGCGCCTCGACCGTCTGTGAACTGGCGGTGGCCGGAAAGCCCTCGATCCTGGTCCCCTTGAAGATCGCGGCCGATGATCACCAGCGGTTCAATGCACGGCTGCTGGAAGACGCAGATGCTGCGGCCGTGGCCCTCGAAGACGAACTGACGGTCGACAGTCTTGCGGCAGCCCTGAAGGCGTTGCTGTCTGACCCTGTCTGGCTGGAGAAGATGTCGGCGGGAGCCCGCTCCGTGGCACGGCCCCGCGCGGCGGAAGACCTTGCCGATCTGGTCGAACGGACAGCATTCGGCCGTTAGTCGGACCGTAGTTCCCTCAGCCGAACGACATTGTGGCGGCGTCGTCGAATTTCCTCTAATCCGCCAACCATGATCGCGCGCCACCGCCCCGTTCCCTTCGACCTCGGCCCTGTCCATTTCATCGGCATCGGGGGGATCGGCATGAGCGGCATCGCCGAGATCATGCTGCGGGTGGGCTATGTGGTCCAGGGCTCGGACGTGAAGGCTTCGGCCAATACCGAGCGACTCGAGCAGCTGGGCGCACGCATCTTCATCGGTCACGACCCGGCCCATATCGAGGCCGCTTCAGCGGTCGTCTATTCGACGGCCGTCAAGGCCGACAATCCGGAGATGGTGGCTGCCCGCGAGCGCAAACTGCCGCTGGTGCGCCGCGCCGAGATGCTGGCCGAACTGATGCGGTTGCAGTTTTCCGTCGGCGTCGCAGGCACACATGGCAAGACCACCACCACCTCGATGATTGCGGCCCTGCTGGATGCCGGCGGGCTGGATCCCACAGTGGTCAATGGCGGGATCATCAATGCCTATGGCACCAACGCCAAGGTCGGGGAGGGGGACTGGATCGTCGTCGAGGCGGACGAGAGCGACGGAACCTTCCTGAAACTGAAATCCACCTGCGCCGTGGTCACCAACATCGATCCGGAACATCTGGACCATTATGGCGACTTCGAGAGCGTCAAGCGGGCCTTCCGGGACTTTGTCGAAAACATACCCTTCTACGGTTTCGCCGCGGTCTGCCTCGACCATCCGGAAGTCCAGGCCCTGGCGGCCCGGGTCGAAAACCGCCGGCTGGTGACCTATGGGGTCAATCCCCAGGCTGAGGTGCGCGCCCTAAACGTTTCCATGGGACCGGACGGAGCGAAGTTCGATGTGCAGTTTACGCCGCGCGAGGGCCCATCGAGACTGCTGCAGGGCCTGACCCTGCCCATGGCCGGCGACCACAACATGCTGAACGCCCTCGCTGCTATCACCGTGGCGCGGGAACTGTCGGTGGACGACGAGTCGATCCGCAAGGGCCTGGCCGGGTTTGGCGGGGTCAAGCGGCGGTTCACCACCACCGGCGTGGTTGGCGGGGTTCGGATCGTCGATGACTACGGTCATCACCCGGTGGAGATTTCCAGCGTGCTGAAGGCGGCGCGGGCGGTGACGCCAGGCGGCCGGGTGATCGCCGTGGTGCAACCCCATCGCTACAGCCGGCTGCGGGATCTGATGGCCGAGTTTTCAGCCTGCTTCAACGACGCCGACACGGTCATCGTGGCCGACGTCTATGCGGCCGGCGAGGCGCCGCTGGACGGCGTGGGCCGGGATGCTCTCATCGAGGGACTGAAGCGGTTTGGCCACAGGCGCGCCCTGCCGCTGGCGAACCCGGGCGAGCTGGCCTCCATGGTGGCCGAAGAGGCGCGGTCCGGCGACCTGGTGGTCTTGCTCGGGGCCGGGGACATCACCGGCTGGTCCTATGCCTTGCCGGCTCAGCTCCAGGCGCTTCAAGCCTGATGGCCGCCGCATGAACAGCGCCAGCTTCATCCGTCAGATCGAGAACGAGGCGAGCCGAAGGCGCATACCGCGCCGTTTTCTGCCGATGCTCGACAAGGGTCGGGGCTACACGGACGGCTTCTGGCTGGATGTCAGTTCTCCGCCCGCCACCGTGCGGTTCGAAATGTTCCTGATGGAGCGGCAGGTCCGCACCCCGGTGTTCGAGACCTACGATCCGGCCGAGGCCATGCGCTTGATTCTCTGGCATGCCGATACGGTGGCGCGAAAAGCGGCGGCGCTGCGATGAGCCTGGACCTGCCGCCTGTCCGCGGGAAGTTGCTCAGGGACGAAGCCCTGGCTCCCTTCACCTGGTTTCGGGTGGGGGGACCTGCCGATGCCGTCTTTCTGCCCGCTGATGAACAGGATCTTTCCGAGTTTCTGGCGGCGCTGGACCTTTCTGTTCCCGTCCTGACGATTGGAGTGGGCTCCAACCTTCTCGTAAGGGACGGCGGCGTCGAAGGCGTGGTGATCAGGCTCGGCCGGGGATTCAACAGCGTCGACGTCTTGAGCGACCGGTCTGTAAAGGCCGGGGCAGCGGTTCCTGACGCCATCCTCGCCCGCAAGGCCGCTGAAGCCGGCATCGCCGGTCTGGAATTCTATGCCGGCATTCCGGGCACGGTCGGCGGCGCGGTGATCATGAACGCGGGTTGCTATGGCGCCGAGACGGTGCAGGTCATCCGGTCCGCAAGAGTCATGGACCGTCAGGGGCAGTTGCATGACATATCCGGCGACGGCTTCGGGTACAGCTATCGCCACAGCGCCCTTCAGGACGCCGGTTTGATTGTCCTGGAAGCGGTCTTCGAGGGCGTGGCCGAGGCGCCCCAAGCAATCCATGAGCGCATGGCCCAGATAACGGCCAAGCGCGAGACGACTCAGCCGATCCGGGACAAGACCGGCGGCTCCACCTTCAAGAACCCCCCCGGTCACTCATCCTGGAAACTGGTCGACCAGGCCGGCTGGCGAGGAAAACCGCATGGCGGCGCGATGTTTTCGCCCCTTCACGCCAATTTTCTGATCAACACCGGCGAGGCGACGGCAGCCGATCTGGAAGACCTGGGCGAACAGGTGCGCGCCGACGTCATGTCGCAGACCGGCATTTTGCTTGAATGGGAGATCAAGCGGATCGGCAGGCGCTGACCAGGTCCGCACGCCTTTTGCCGGGGCGCCTTTCCCGTTCCTGCGGCCTCCTTCGTCGCAGGGCCAGCAATCTCCTTTGAACCCCCGATAAGCTTGGTCTACAACGCGCCCGACTCCCGCCTGGAAATCCCATGGACGCCTTCCTTCTCGAGTACCTGCCGATCATGATCTTCATCGGGATCGCGGCGGTTCTGGGTCTGGTCTTCATCTTCGGCGCGGCCATCCTGGCCCCGAGCGCGCCGGACCCGGAGAAGGTCTCGGCCTATGAGTGCGGCTTCAACGCCTTTGACGACTCCCGCATGAAGTTCGATGTGCGGTTCTACCTGGTGTCGATCCTGTTCATCATCTTCGACCTGGAAGTGGCCTTCCTGTTTCCCTGGGCGGTCAGCCTGATGAAACTTCCGCCGGATGTTTCGCAGTTCGCCTTCTGGTCGATGATGACCTTCCTGGGAGTCCTGACCGTCGGCTTTGTCTATGAATGGAAGAAGGGCGCCCTGGAATGGGAGTAATCGTTCCGGCTGGTCAGACCGCGCCGGCCCTGTCCGCAGGGCGCACGACGGTCGAGGGCTATGACGCCCGCCTGCATGACCCCTATTTCGACGCCATTTCGGACCGTCTGGCCGACAAGGGCTTTGTCGTGGCCGCCGCCGATGATCTGGTGACCTGGGCCCGGACAGGCTCGCTTATGTGGATGACCTTCGGCCTGGCCTGTTGCGCGGTCGAGATGATGCATTCCTCCATGCCGCGTTACGATCTCGAGCGCTATGGCTTTGCCCCCCGGGCCAGTCCGCGCCAAAGCGATGTGATGATCGTCGCCGGCACCCTGACCAACAAGATGGCCCCGGCCCTGCGCAAGGTCTACGACCAGATGCCGGAGCCCCGCTACGTCATCAGCATGGGCAGTTGCGCCAATGGCGGCGGCTACTACTATTACAGCTACAGCGTCGTCCGCGGCTGCGACCGGATCGTTCCCGTCGATATCTATATTCCGGGCTGCCCGCCGACCGCCGAGGCCCTGGTCTATGGCGTTCTGCAGCTGCAGAAGAAGATCCGTCGCACCGGGACCATCGAGCGATGAGCATGACCGCCGCCGACACGGCCCTGGAAATCCTGGGTCAGACCCTCATCGCCGGAAGCAACGGCGCCATCACTTCGGCCGAGATGGCGTTTGGCGAACTGACCCTGACCGCGCCCCGCGATCGGGTGGTCGAGGCCTTGACCCTGCTGCGGGACCATTCCGCCAGCCGCTGCCAGCAACTGATCGACCTTTGCGGCGTCGACTACCCGGATCGCCGCCAGCGCTTCGAGGTGGTCTATCACCTTCTGTCCATGGTCAGGAACCACAGGCTCCGCCTGAAGGTGTCGACGGATGAGGACACCCCGGTGCCCAGCATCACCAGTGTCTATCCGGTCGCCGACTGGTTCGAGCGCGAAGCCTTTGACATGTACGGAATCTTTTTCGAGGGCCATCCCGACCTGCGCCGCATTCTGACCGACTACGGTTTCCACGGGCATCCGCTGCGGAAGGACTTCCCGATGACCGGCTATGTCGAGGTTCGTTACGACGACGAACTGAAGCGGGTGGTCTATGAACCGGTCAAGATCGCCGAATTCCGGGCCTTTGACTTCCTGAGCCCCTGGGAAGGGGCGAACTATGTCCTGCCCGGCGACCAGAAGACAGAGCCGAAATGATCTCGGCCAATATGTTGAACCCGACGACCCAGGGAGTTTTCTGATGGCTGACGACGCCTCGAACCTGGCCATGATCCCCGAAACGCCGGTCCGTAAGTTCAACATCAACTTTGGTCCTCAGCATCCGGCCGCCCACGGCGTTCTGCGCCTTGTGCTGGAACTTGACGGCGAAGTCGTCGAACGGGTCGATCCCCATATCGGGCTGCTGCATCGCGGGACCGAAAAGCTGATGGAGGCCCGGACCTACCTTCAGAACGTGCCGTATTTCGACCGGCTCGACTATGTGTCGCCGATGAACCAGGAACATGCCTTCTGCCTGGCCATCGAAAAACTTCTGGGCATCGAGGTGCCGATCCGGGGCAGCCTCATCCGGGTGCTCTATTCCGAGATTGGTCGCATCCTCAACCATCTGCTGAACGTTACGGCACAGGCCATGGATGTCGGAGCCCTGACGCCGCCGCTCTGGGGCTTCGAGGAACGCGAAAAGCTGATGATCTTCTACGAGCGCGCCTGTGGCGCTCGTCTGCATTCCAACTATTTCCGGCCGGGCGGCGTCCACCAGGACCTGCCCGATCAGCTGGTCGAGGACATCGATCGTTGGGCCAAGGGCTTCCCCGCGATCTGCGACGACATCGAAAGCCTGATCACCGGCAACCGCATCTTCAAGCAGCGCAACGTCGATATTGGTGTGGTCAGCAAGGAACAGGCCCTGGCCTGGGGCTTCTCCGGCGTGATGGTTAGAGGGTCCGGCATCGCCTGGGACCTGCGTCGCAACCAGCCTTACGAGTGCTACAACGACTTCGACTTCCAGATTCCGCTGGGCAAGAACGGCGACTGCTATGACCGTTATCTCTGCCGGATGCAGGAGATGCGGGAATCGACGAAGATCATCCGCCAGGCCTGCGAAAAGCTGCGCAAGATCCGTGGGCCGGTCATGACCACCGACAACAAGGTCACACCACCGCGCCGGGCCGAGATGAAGATGTCGATGGAAGCCCTGATCCATCACTTCAAGCTCTATACCGAAGGCTTCCGCACCCCGGAGGGCGAGGTCTACGCCATGGTCGAGGCGCCCAAGGGCGAGTTCGGGGTCTATCTGGTCTCGGACGGCACCAACAAGCCCTATCGCTGCAAGATCCGCGCGCCGGGCTTCCCGCATCTGGCCGCCATGGACTGGATGAACCGCGGCCATATGCTGGCCGACGTCAGCGCCATCCTCGGCAGCCTGGACATCGTGTTCGGTGAGGTCGATCGATGACCCCTACCGAGATCGCCCAGGCGCAGCTGGACGCCTACAACGCCCAGGATATCGACGCCCTCTGCCGGTACTATGCTGACGATGTCGAGGTCGCGGACCTCAATGAGGCCCCCAATCTCAAGGGCATCGAGGGCTATCGCGAACGGCATCTGGGACTGTTCGCAACCTTTCCGCAAAACCAGGCGAAGCTGCTGTCGCGGATCGTCGTCGGGTCGCGGGTTGTGGATCATGAACGGGTCTACCGGACGCCCGAGTCGGAGCCGTTCGAGGTGGTGGCCGTCTACAGTTTCCGCGGCGAGCGGATCGCCCGGGTCGATTTTCTCAAATAGCCTCAACCGTCTGTTCCCCGCGCCTCAAGGGGACAGGTGGAGACATGCGGCCAAGCTTCAAAGCGAGTGCGAATGTCCGGCCGGCAATCGCAGCGGTGCGGCCATTGTGGCCCCGAGGCGGACCGGCTACATCGGCGCCTGAATTCGCGGATCGGCTCCAGACTCCTCAACGCCGCCGCCCTGCAAGTGGAAGAGAGTCGATGTCCGTCCGCCGCCTTGCCAAAGACCAGCCCGAGAGCTTCGCCTTCACACCGGCCTCGATGGAGGTCGTGAATTTCTGGCTGGCCAAGTATCCGGCCGAGCGCAAGCAATCAGGGTCGATTCCCCTGCTCTGGATCGCACAGAAGCAGGAGGGCTGGGTTTCGGAGCCGGCGATCCGGGTGATCGCCGAGATGCTGGACATGCCGGTCATCCGCGTCCTCGAGGTCGCCACCTTCTACACGATGTTCCAGCTGGAACCGGTCGGGAAGGTCGCCTTCGTCCAGCTCTGCGGCACGACCCCCTGCATGCTGCGCGGCGCCAATGATCTCAAGGCCGTGCTGAAGGCGAAGATCGGCCCCAAGAACCATGTCTCGGCCGACGGCAGGTTCAGTTGGGAAGAGGTCGAGTGCCTGGGGGCCTGCTGCAACGCCCCGATGGCGGCGATCAATGACTATTACTACGAGGACCTGACGCCAGAATCCCTGGGCCAGATCCTCGATGAGTTTGCCGCAGGCGGTTCGCCCAAGCCGGGCAGCTATGACGGCCGCCTGGCGTCGGAACCCAAGGGCGCGATCGGCACCCTGACCGATCCGGCTCTCTATGACGGCTCGGCCGCGAAACCCCTGACTCTTCCCAACGCTCCGGCGAAATCTTCGGAACCGGAAGCCGTCAAGTGATGCCGAGGTTTGAAAGGGCGGGTATCCGGGACCTGATCTCGTACCCCCCGTTGATCGCGGCCTGGGTCTGGGAGCTCTGTTGCATTGCCGCGGCCGTGGTCATGGTGACGAGGGGCGCGGAGACCTTGATTCCCATGTGCCTGATCTTCGCAGGGGTCCTGCCGTTCGGGGCCGTGTTCCTGCAATACATGTGGACATACAAGCGGATCAAGGAGGGGCCCGCGGACCGGCGGATTGTCAGATGATCGATGAACTGACCTTGAACCGGAAGCGCATCGCCTATCTGGACAGGCTGCGCGCTCTGTACAGACGAGAGCGCTGGATCGGCTTCGGCACAATCCTGGCCGGGGCCGCACTTCTGGTCATCTCCCGCTACGTCCCGGGTTTTCCGGAGGGCCTCGTCTGGTCCGGATGCGGTCTGCTCGCGGCAGGCTGGCTGTTGTTTGTCTATGTCATCTGGCGCCGCACGGCTTGGCGTCGCGCCAATCCATTCAACCCCGACGCCTGATTTCTGTGCAGGGGCTCGCCATCTGCGCGCTCTGTCATGCGCCCGTCCAAAAGATGCGCCAAGGTCTTGGGCGGTCGCCAGCGGGGTGGCGTCCGCGTCGGAGCGTTCGGCCATGAGGCCCAGACTGACCAGCCGCCAGGGATCCTTGACCTTTCGCTCCAGGCCTGGACGGCCGAGGGTGCTCAACCGTCTGGGCCTGGTCATGAATGCGGCGGGCGCACTTGCCCTGGCCGGTCCGGCGCCGGCCGGAGCGCCATCTATGCAGGGCGCAACTTCGTCGTTGGTCTCAGGCTACGGAACGGCTATGTCCGGCCAGACGTCGACTCCGACCGTTCCGCCCCCCGGGCCGGCCGCGCCCTCGCCAGGCCCTCAACAGCCGGCGGAGCCCGCCAGCCGCCCGGTCGCCCTGGGACGGGATGAAGAGGAAGTCGTGCGTCGACGCCGTTCCGGACGAGAGGTCCGGCGCGGAGGCGAAGGAGTCGGAACCTTGACCACCCATGGCGTCCTTGAAGACAAGGACCGCATCTTTACCAATCTCTATGGCCTTCAGGACTGGGGGCTGGATGGCGCACGGGCGCGGGGCTGCTGGAACGCGACCCGCGACATGCTGGACAACGGCGCCGCCTGGATCATCGACAACGTCAAGAACAGCGGCCTTCGCGGCCGCGGCGGCGCGGGCTTCGGCACCGGCCTGAAGTGGTCCTTCATGCCCAAGGAGGTCAAGGAAGGCCGTCCCCACTATCTTGTGGTCAATGCCGATGAGTCCGAGCCCGGCACCTGCAAGGACCGGGAGATCATGCGTCATGATCCCCATCTGCTGATCGAAGGCTGCCTGATCGCCAGCTTCGCGATGCAGGCCCACAGTTGCTACATCTATATCCGCGGCGAATATGTCCGCGAGCGCGAGGTGCTGGAGGCCGCCATCAGGCAGGCCTACGAGGCCCGGCTGATCGGCAAGAACAACATCCACGGCTGGGACTTCGACCTGTTCGTGCACCATGGCGGCGGCGCCTATATCTGCGGCGAGGAAACGGCGCTGCTGGAATCGCTGGAAGGCAAGAAGGGTCAGCCGCGCCTGAAGCCGCCGTTCCCGGCGGGGGCCGGCCTCTATGGCTGTCCGACCACGGTCAACAATGTGGAATCGATCGCCGTCGTCGGCACAATCCTGCGCCGGGGCGCCGGCTGGTTCGCCGGGTTCGGCCGTCCAAACAACACCGGCACCAAGCTGTTCTGCGTGTCAGGCCATGTGAACCTGCCCTGCAATGTCGAGGAGGCGATGAGCATCCCCTTCCGGCAGTTGATCGAGGCCCATTGCGGCGGAATCCGCGGCGGCTGGGGAAACCTGAAGGCCGTGATTCCGGGTGGATCCTCGGTGCCGATGATTCCGGCCGAGCAGTGCGAAGATCTGCCTATGGATTTCGACGCCCTGCGCGAACTGAAGTCGGGTCTGGGCACCGCCGCCGTCATCGTCATGGACAAGGACACCGACCTGGTCCGGGCCATCGCGCGGCTCAGCTACTTCTACAAGCACGAGAGCTGTGGCCAGTGCACGCCCTGCCGCGAAGGCACCGGCTGGATGTGGCGGGTCATGGAGCGGATGGCGACGGGCGAGGCGGACATGCGGGAGATCGACACCCTGCTGGACGTGACCACCCAGGTCGAGGGCCACACCATCTGCGCCCTGGGCGACGCAGCCGCGTGGCCGATCCAGGGCCTGTTCCGCCACTTCCGCCACGAGGTCGAGGATCGAATCACCGCTTATCGCGCAGGACGGCCGCATGTGCAGGGCGCGACCCTGATCGCCGCAGAATAGGGCAACCCGGGCGTTATCACGACCGCGTCATGTCATTGCATGCGCGGACGGGGCCGACGAGTATCCTGTCGGAATCGCGCCCTCATGCGGCCGATGTCAATTCGCAGGGGAACGAGATGCGCGGCAAGGTTCTGAGCTACAGCGATCTGGACGGATCGGGACTGATCAGCGGCGACGATGGCCATCGCTATCCCTTCACCCGGGGTGATCTGGGCAATGACGTGCGCAGCGTCATCCCGGGCACCGAGGTTGACTTCGAGGTCTCTGAGGGCGCCGCCCGCAGCGTGTTCGTGACAACGCCGCCCTATGCCGGCCTGTCCGGCGACAAGAACAAGATTGTCGCGGCGCTGTTGGCCTTCTTCCTCGGCATGCTGGGTATCCACAAGTTCTATCTCGGCAAGACCAATGCCGGGATCATCATGCTGCTCTGCGGGACCATCGGCTGGATACTGTTTGCCATCCCGCCCCTTGTGGTCGGGATCATCGCCTTCATCGAGTTCATCATCTATCTGGTGAAGTCGGACCAGCAGTTCCATCAGGACTATGTGGTGGGCGACAAGAGCTGGTTCTGACCGCCGTATGGCGCCGCCCTTCGCCGCGCTGTCAGTCCATGACGCCCGGCAGGCGGCAAGGATTCTCTTGGGCGTCCGCGCCGCAGGCGTGGCCTTGATTCGAAGTCTGGACGCTGTCGCCGGAGACCCAGAGCCCGGCGCTGCGGGACCTGTCGCAGAGGCCATCGCGCATGTCCTTGCGGGACAGTTGCTGGATCTTCATTCGTGTCTGGCCGACCAGCACCCCCATCTGGACCCCGAAGGGGCAGAAGAGTCGCTGAAGGCCCTGATCAAGGCCGGCGCCGACGATCCTGTGCTGCTGAGGCTTCTCAGGTCGAATGAATCCGACCGACGATCAGATGGCGTTGATCGGGACCGGTGATGTCGGCTGAAGTTGGGACGAGCCCGCCAGCCTTGCTCAGCGTTCTGACCGGCCAGCGATCGGCTTTCCCCAGTTTGGGCTGTGCTGCGATATGTCGCGCGATCCTACGCGACTGACTCCGCCGCCCTTGACAGCCCTGGACCGAGGTTCGATGGCAGAAGTCTTTGCGAACCGTTCTCAATGCATTTCGCCCCCTTGAACCCGGGGGGAAACTGGTTCACGAACCGCGCCAATTCAGGGTCCCGGACGAACTATGCCCAAAGCCAAGGTCAACGGCGTCGAGGTCGAATTCGAGCCCGGCATGACAGTTCTGCAGGTCGCTGAACTGGCCGGGGAAGAGATTCCGCGCTTCTGCTACCATGAGCGTCTTTCGATCGCCGGCAATTGCCGCATGTGCCTGGTCGAGGTGAAGCCGGGCCCGCCCAAGCCCCAGGCCAGTTGCGCCCTGCCGGCCGCCGACAACCAGGAAATCTTCACCCGCACCCCGATGGTCAAGAAGGCCAGGGAAGGGGTGATGGAGTTCCTGCTGATCAACCACCCGCTGGATTGCCCCATCTGCGACCAGGGCGGGGAATGCGATCTGCAGGATCAGGCCATGGGCTATGGCCGCGACGACACCCGCTATGAAGAGAACAAGCGGGCTGTCGAAGAAAAGGAAATGGGCCCGCTCATCAAGACCGTGATGACCCGCTGCATCCAGTGCACGCGCTGTGTGAGGTTCATCACCGAGGTGGCTGGTGTTCCCGAGATCGGCCTGATCAGCCGGGGCGAGGATGTCGAGATCACCACCTATCTCGGCGCTGCCGTCACCAGCGAACTGAGCGGCAACGTCAACGACCTCTGCCCGGTCGGGGCCCTGACCCACAGGCCCTGGGCCTTCAACTACCGTCCGTGGGAACTCAAGAAGACCCAGAGCATCGATGTCATGGACGCGCTGGGCAGCGCCATCCGGGTCGATAGCCGCGGGGCCTCGGTCCTGCGGGTGCTTCCCCGGATCAATGAAGACATCAATGAAGAGTGGCTGAGCGACAAGAGTCGCTACGCCGTGGACGGCCTGGGCCGCCAGCGGCTCGACCGGCCCTATGTGCGCACGGACGGCAAGCTGGTCGCCGCCAGCTGGCCCCAGGCCTTTGCCGCGATCGCTGAAAAGGTTGCGGTGGTCGCGCCGGAGAGAGTCGGCGTCATCGCTGGCGACCTTCAGGACGCGGAGTCCATGAAGGCGGCCCTCGACCTGTTCACGGCCCTTGGCGTTAAGAACCTGGACTGTCGGCGGGATGGCTCCATTCTTGGGGCCGGACCCCGCGAAAGCTGGCTGTTCAACTCGACGCTCGCGGGAATCGAAAACGCCGACGCGGTGTTGATCGTCGGTGCCAATCCGCGGCTTGAGGCCCCGGTGTTCAATACCCGCCTGCGCAAGCAGTGGGTCGCCGGAAAGACCCGGATCGGCGTCATCGGTCAGCAGGCCGATCTGACCTATCAGTACGACTACCTGGGCGCGGGACCGGCCTCGGTCGCCGGCCTTGCAAAGGCAGATTCGGATTTCGCCCAGGCTTTCAGGGCAGCCGAGCGTCCGGCCATCATCATCGGCCAGGGAGCCCTGACTCGCGAAGACGGCGCCGCAGTGCTGAAGGCCCTGGCCGTGCTGGCGACAAGCGTCAACATCGTGCGCGACGGCTGGAATGGCTGGAACCTGCTGCACACGGCCGCCGCCCGGGTGGCCGGGCTTGACCTCGGGTTTGTGCCCTCGGAAGGCGGCTTGTCGACAGCCGATATGCTCAAGCCCGGCGCCCTGGACCTGCTGTTCCTGCTTGGGGCCGATGAATGCGAGGCCTCGGCCTCCGGCGCCTTCACCGTCTATCTGGGCAGCCATGGCGATCGCGGGGCCCACAAGGCCGACGTGATCCTGCCCGGCACCGCCTATACCGAAAAGAACGGCCTCTATGTGAATACCGAAGGCCGCGTCCAGATGGGCGAGCGAGCGGTGTTTCCCAAGGGCGAGGCGCGGGAAGACTGGGCCATCCTGCGGGCGCTGTCGGACCGCCTGGGCAAGACCCTGCCCTATGACAGCCTGGATCAACTGCGGGCGCGGCTGTTTGCCGACCATCCGACCTTTGGCCAGATCGATTTTGCGCCAGGGTCTATCCCCACCGCCTTTGACCTCTCGGGTCTGGGCGCGGACGGCGAACTTTCCGACGCTCCTTTCAAGAGCGTGGTCGAGGCCTTCCACCTGACCAATCCAATTGCGCGCGCCAGCGTGACCATGGCCGAATGTGCGGCCCTGGCGTCTGCCGGCGCCAAGATGGCGGCGGAGTAGCCCGTGCCTGCAACCGACTTCTGGGCAACCCCGCTGGGCTGGTTCACCCTCAGCACCCTTCAGATCCTGGCTGTCACGGTCTGGATCCTTCTCAGCCTCGCCTTCCTGCTGCTGGCCGATCGCAAGATCTGGGCCGGGGTCCAGATGCGCAAGGGACCCAATGTCGTCGGACCCTTCGGCCTGTTGCAGTCCTTCGCCGACTTCCTGAAGTTCCTGCTGAAGGAAATCGTCATTCCGGCCGGCGCCGACAAGACGGTCTTCCTTCTGGCGCCGCTCCTGACCTTCGTCCTGGCCTTCGCCGCCTGGGCCGTGGTGCCCTTGGCGCCTGGCTGGGTGATCGCCGACGTCAATGTTGCGATCCTCTACATCTTCGCGGTGAGCTCGCTGGGGGTCTATGGGATCATCATGGGCGGCTGGGCGTCCAACTCGAAATATCCCTTCCTCGGTGGTCTGCGATCGACCGCACAGATGGTCTCCTATGAAGTGTCCATCGGCTTTGTGATCATCACGGTGATCCTGCTGGCCGGGACCATGAATCTGCAGCAGATCATCGAGCAGCAGGCTGGCGGTTTCTGGAACTGGAACTTCCTCGGCGGCGGGCTGAAGAACCTGCCGATCCTGCCGGTCATGCTGGTCATGACGGTGATCTTCTTCATCTCTGCCCTGGCCGAGACCAATCGTCCGCCCTTCGATCTGCCCGAGGCCGAGTCGGAACTGGTGGCCGGTTATCAGGTGGAATACAGCTCGACCCCCTATCTGCTGTTCATGATCGGCGAGTACGCCAACATCGTCCTGATGTGCGCGCTGATCACCATCCTGTTCTTTGGCGGATGGCAGGCGCCGTTCCCGACCCCGTGGCTTGCCGACTGGCCGGCCACAGCGGCCAGCTTCTTTGGCTTCTTCTGGTTCTTCCTGAAGACCATCTTCTTCTTCTTCATGTTCGCCATGGTGAAGGCCATTGTGCCGCGCTATCGCTATGATCAGCTCATGCGCCTGGGCTGGAAGATTTTCCTGCCGACCTCGCTGGTCGCCGTGGCCCTGGTTGCGGGCTGGCGGGTCTACGGTGGAGGGAACGGGCTTTGATCCTGCGCCTCGCCCTTTGCGTCGTCCTTGCCGGCCTGACCGCGTGCGCCAGCCAGTCGGGACCAGCCAACCCGGGCACCTACACGCTCGGGCGTGGACTGGTGAACTATGACGTCATGCGGCGGGCCAAGGAACAGTGCTCGGCCGATGGCGGGACTGTTCGCCCCAAGGATGAAGGCGGCGATTCGGCCCAGATGAGCAATTATCAGTGCGTGATCCCGGCCGGGGGAAAATCCCAATGATCCAGCGAATCGGACAGGCGATCCGGGGCGCGGCCCTGCTGGATTTCGTGGGGGCCTTCGGCCTGGCCATGAAATACCTGATCGCCCCCAAGAAGACGATCATCTACCCCAACGAGCGCGGCCCCCAATCGCCGAGGTTCCGGGGCGAGCATGCGCTTCGCCGCTATCCTTCCGGAGAAGAGCGCTGCATCGCCTGCAAGCTCTGCGAGGCCATCTGTCCCGCCCAGGCCATCTATATCGAGGCCGAGCCCCGGGAGGACGGCAGCCGCAGGACAACCCGCTACGACATCGACATGGTCAAGTGCATCTATTGCGGCCTGTGCCAGGAGGCCTGCCCGGTGGATGCGATTGTCGAGGGGCCGAACACCGAATACGCGACGGAAACGCGCGAGGAACTCTATTACGACAAGGCGAGATTGCTGGATAACGGCGACCGCTGGGAGCGTGAGATCGCAAAGAATCTGGAACTTGACGCCCCCTACCGTTAAGGGGACGGCGCAGTTCTGAAACGGGGCGTCTGCCCCTTTTGGCCGGGGGGATACGACCGGCCGGTCATCACGGTCGCTTGGGCCCCAAGGGGTGCTATGCGGCGAACCAGCGGGAGCCATCCTGCCGGTGACGGAATTTGGGAAGGGGTACGGGCCGCATGGCCTTGCAAGCGATAGCCTTCTATCTGATGGCGACAGTCACAGTGCTGGCGGCGCTGGCCGTCGTGCTGGCCAGAAATCCGGTTCACTCGGTCCTGTTCCTCATCACAGCCTTCTTCAGTGCGGCGGGGCTGTTCGTCCTGATCGGCGCCGAGTTCCTGGCGATGCTGCTGGTGGTCGTCTATGTCGGCGCCGTCGCCGTTCTGTTCCTGTTTGTGGTGATGATGCTGGACGTGGACTTTGTCGCCCTGCGGCAGGGCTTTGCACGGTATCTGCCAATCGGCGGCGTGGTGGCCGGGATCCTGACCATCGAGATGATCGTTGTGGCCACCATGATCGCCACCAAGGGCGCCGCTTCCCGGGTTTCCGGACCTCAGGCCGCCCTGCCGGATGTGACCAATGCCGAGACCATCGGCCGGGTCCTCTACACCGACTATGTCTATTTCTTCCAGGCGGCGGGGCTTGTGCTTCTGGTCGCCATGATCGGGGCCATCGTCCTGACCCTCAGGCACAAGCCGGGCGTTCGCCGGCAGGACGTGTCGGCCCAGACAGCCCGAAACCCCAAGAGCGGCATGCGGATGGTCGATATCCAGCCCGGCGCCGGAGAAGGCGAATGATCGGCCTGACCCACTACCTCACCCTGGCGGCGATGCTCTTCACCATCGGGGTGTTCGGCATCTTCGTGAACCGCAAGAACATCATCGTCATCCTGATGTCGATCGAGTTGATCCTGCTGGCGGTGAACATCAACCTGGTGGCCTTTTCGGTCTATCTCCATGATGTGGTCGGGCAGATCTTCGCCATGTTCGTCTTGACCGTCGCCGCCGCCGAGGCGGCGGTTGGTCTGGCAATCCTGGTCACCTTCTTCCGAAACCGCGGTGACATCGCCGTGGACGATGCCAGCGTCATGAAGGGCTGACGGACTCATGACCCCCCAGCTCCTTGTTACATTGCTTGTGTTCGCCCCCTTGCTCGGGGCCGCCATTGCCGGCCTAAGCGGCAGGCGCATCGGCAATATCGCCAGTCAGTCGGTGACCACGGGTCTGCTGTTTCTGGCCTGCGCCCTCAGCTGGACGACCTTCCTGGGCGTTGCCCTGGGCGATGTCCCTGACTTTACCGTCAAACTGCTGCCCTTCATCAATGTCGGAGACTTCCAGTCCGCCTGGTCGATCCGCATCGACACCCTGTCTTCGGTGATGCTGATCGTGGTGACCACGGTCTCGGCGCTGGTTCATCTCTATAGCTGGGGCTACATGGCCGAGGACGACAGCCGTCCGCGGTTCTTCGCCTATCTGTCGCTCTTCACCTTCGCCATGCTGATGCTGGTGACGGCTGCAGACTTCATGCAGCTGTTCTTCGGCTGGGAAGGGGTGGGCCTCGCCAGCTATCTTCTGATCGGCTTCTGGTACAAGAAACCTACCGCCAGCGCCGCCGCCATCAAGGCCTTCGTCGTCAATCGGGTCGGCGACTTCGGCTTTGCGCTGGGCATCATGACCTGTTTCTGGATGTTCAAGTCGGTCGAGTTCGCCGAGATCTTCCCGCAGATCGCCGCCCGCGCGGGAACAACCTGGTCCTTTGTCGGCCGTGACTGGAGCGCCATCGATCTGGCCTGCGTCCTGCTGTTCATCGGCGCCATGGGCAAGTCGGCCCAGTTCTTCCTGCACACCTGGCTGCCTGACGCCATGGAGGGTCCGACGCCAGTGTCGGCCCTGATCCACGCCGCCACCATGGTGACCGCCGGCGTCTATATGGTCTGCCTTCTGTCGCCCATGTTCGAATATGCGCCCATGGCCCGCACCGTCGTGACGGTGATCGGGGCCGTGACGGCGCTGTTTGCCGCGACTGTTGGTCTGGCCCAGAATGATATCAAGCGGGTCATCGCCTATTCGACCTGCTCGCAGCTTGGCTACATGTTCTTCGCCGCCGGTGTGGGCGCCTACCAGGCGGCCATGTTCCACCTGTTCACCCATGCCTTCTTCAAGGCCCTGCTGTTCCTGGGGGCCGGATCGGTGATCCACGGCATGCACCATGAGCAGGACATGCGGAAGATGGGGGCCCTCTGGAAGCTTCTGCCCGTGACCTATGCCGTGATGGTCATCGGCACTCTGGCCATTACCGGCTTCGGTATTCCCGGCATCGATCTCGGCTTTGCCGGTTTCTATTCCAAGGACACCATCATCGAGGCCAGCTGGGCTGCCGGCCGGGAGGACCCTGCTGCGCAGTTCGCTTTCGTCGTCAGCCTTTTCGCGGCGGGCCTGACCGCCTTCTACAGCTGGCGACTGGCCTTCATGACCTTCCATGGCAAGGCCAAATGGGGCGAGGCTGCTTCCCAGGTCGACCATGGCCATGATGATCATGCCCATGGCGCCGCCCATGAAGACCATGCGCACGCAGACGCATCGACCCATGCCCATGATGACCACGGTCACCAAGGCCATGACCTGAAGCCACATGAGAGCCCCTGGCCCATGCTGGCGCCGCTGATCCTCTTGTCGGTGGGCGCCCTGGCGGCGGGCTGGGCGTTCGTCGAGTATTTCGTTGGCCATCACCAGGGCGAGTTCTGGCATGGCTCCATCTTCAATGCGGCGACCAACCACATCCTGCAGGAAGCCCACGAGGCGCCGGCCTGGGTGGTCTGGGCGCCACTGGCAGTCAGCGCGACAGGCCTGTTCATCGCCTGGTACGTCTATGTCCTCAACGAGGGGATGGGGGCCCGGATCGCCGCCCGGGAAGGGCCGTTGTGGCGTTTCCTCTACAACAAGTGGTTCTTCGACGAGCTGTATGAGGCAACTTTCGTGCGCGGCGCACGGCTGCTGGGCGACCTGTTCTGGAAGGGCGGAGATCAGAAGATCATCGATGGCCTGGGACCCGACGGGGTTGCCGCAGTCTCGCTGGCGGTGGGGCAGGGAACCGGCCGACTTCAGACCGGCTATGTGTATCACTACGCCTTCGTCATGCTGTTGGGCATTGCGGGTCTGCTGACCTTCGCGCTCTTCCAGTTCCGCGGGTAGGGCCAGGACCATGACCGGCATTCTTTCCCTCATCACCTACTCGCCGCTGCTGGGCGTGCTCGCGATCCTGGTCGTGCGCGGCCTGGCTCGGCCAGGCGTCAATACCGACGCCGCTGTGCGCTGGATCGCCCTTGCGACGACCCTGGCGACCTTCGCCCTGTCGGTCCTGATGCTGTCCAGCTTTGACAACAGCGCCAGCGGCTTCCAGTTCATGGAAGATTTCGCGGCCTTCTCGGGCCTGCACTACCGGATGGGCGTGGACGGCATCTCCGTGCTGTTCGTGGTGCTGACCGCCTTCCTGATGCCGCTCTGCATCGCAGCCTCCTGGAAGACCATCGAGAACCGGGTGGGCGAATACATGATCGCTTTCCTGGTGCTGGAGGTGCTGGTGATCGGCGTCTTCACGGCGCTGGACCTGATTCTCTTCTACGTCTTCTTCGAGTTCTCCCTGGTTCCGATGTTCCTGATCATCGGGATCTGGGGCGGCCAGCGGCGGATCTACGCCGCCTTCAAATTCTTCCTCTACACCCTGCTGGGCAGCGTCCTGATGCTGGCGGCCGTCCTCGGCATGATCGGGATCGCCGGAACCTCGTCCATTCCCGAACTGATGACCTACAAGTTCGACCCGATGCTCCAGACCTGGCTGTGGCTGGCCTTCTTCGCATCCTTCGCCGTGAAGATGCCCATGTGGCCGGTCCATACTTGGCTGCCCGACGCCCACGTTGAAGCCCCGACCGCCGGATCTGTGATTCTGGCCGGGATTCTTCTGAAGCTGGGCGGCTACGGCTTCATGCGCTTTTCGCTGCCCATGTTCCCACAGGCGTCAGAACTCTGGGCTCCGCTGGTCTTTGGACTCTCGGCCATCGCCATCATCTACACCTCCCTGGTCGCCTTCCGGCAGACCGACATCAAGAAGCTGATCGCCTACAGCTCCGTCGCCCACATGGGTTTCGTGACCATGGGCATCTTCAGTGGCAATGTTCAGGGCGAGCAGGGCGCCCTGTTCCAGATGATCAGCCACGGCGTCATCTCCGGCGCCCTCTTCCTCTGTGTCGGGGTGGTCTATGACCGCATGCACACCCGCGAGATCGCCTTCTATGGCGGCCTGACACAGCGTATGCCCTGGTATGCGGCGGTCTTCCTGCTCTTCACCATGGGCAATGTCGGCCTGCCGGGCACCAGCGGCTTTGTCGGAGAAATCCTGACCCTCACCGGGACCTACCAGGTCTCGACCTGGACGGCGCTGCTGGCTACGACCGGGGTGATCCTTTCGGCCGTCTATGCCTTGAGCCTCTATCGCCGGGTCATGTTCGGCGAGCTCAGCAATCCGGCCCTGGCCGGGATCAAGGACCTGAACTGGCGGGAAGTCGCCATCTTCGCGCCCTTGATCGTCTCGACCCTGTATCTGGGCGTCTATCCAGCCAGCATCTTCAACATCACCGAGGCCTCGGTCCAGGCGCTGGTCAGCGCCTACCAGGCCGCAATCGGCGGATGAGGCGACTTTCATGACCCTGTCTGATCTCCACGTCGCCGCACCTGAACTGATCCTGGCCGGTTCGGCGCTCCTGCTGCTGATGTGGGGCGCCTTTCAGGGGCGCTCCAATTTCGCCTACGGGGCCGCAGCCGTCCTGGCCCTGGTTGCCGCGGCGTTCGCCGCCGCGCTCGGGGTGCAGGGCCGGATCTTCTCGGGCGGACTGATCGCCGACGACCTGTCGGCCTTCGCCAAGGTGTTCATCTATGGCTTCTCGGCTCTGGCGATCCCGCTGGGCGAGCGCTGGCTGATGCGCCGGGGCGACTGCAAGTTCGAGTTCAACGTCCTGATCATCCTGGCTGCGCTCGGCATGGGGATGATGGTGTCGGCCGGCGACCTGATCGCCCTCTATATCGGCATCGAACTGCAGTCCCTGGCCCTTTATGTGCTGGCCGCGTTCCGCCGCGATGACGCAAAGGCATCGGAGGCGGGCCTCAAGTATTTTGTTCTTGGGGCCCTGTCTTCGGGCCTGCTGCTGTATGGCAGCTCCCTGATCTATGGCTTCGCCGGTTCGACCCAGTTCCCGGTGATCGCCGAGGCGGTCAGCCAGGGCGCCGGCGGCGGCGTGCTGTTCGGCCTGGTCTTCCTGATCTGCGGCATCGCCTTCAAGGTGTCCGCTGCGCCGTTCCACATGTGGACCCCTGACGTCTATGAAGGCGCCCCGACCCCGGTGGTCGGCTTCTTCGCAGCCGCGCCCAAACTGGCGGCCATGGTCCTGCTGGCTCGTGTCCTGTCGGAAGGGTTTGGAACCGCCCTTGAGCAATGGCGCCAGGTCATCGTCGCCATCGCCCTGATCAGCATCTTCGTTGGAGCCTTCGCGGGTCTTGCCCAGCGGAACCTGAAGCGGCTCTGGGCCTACAGTTCGATCGCCAATATCGGCTATGCCCTGCTCGGCCTGGCGGCTGGCGGCGAGCTGGGCGTGCAGTCCATGCTGCTGTTCATGGTCCTCTACATGGTCGACGTGACCGGCTTCTTCGCCTGTCTCTGCGCGCTGCAGCGGGACGGCAAGCCGATGGAAACCATCGATGACATGGCGGGCCTGATCAAGGAACGCCCGGCCCTGGCCCTGGCCATGACTGCCTTTGCGCTGTCGGCCCTCGGTCTGCCGCCCTTCGCCGGCTTCTGGGCAAAATACTATGTGTTCAAGGCAGCGATCGGCGGCGGACTGACCGTGGCGGCTGTGCTGGGTCTCGTCGGCAGTGTCGTGGCGGCCTTCTATTATCTGCGCCTGATCAAGGTGATGTGGTTCGACCCTGCGGTCGGGTCCACCGAACGACCGCCCTTCGAGGCGCGCTCGATTGCCGTCGCCGCGGCCCTGTTCAGTTTCCCGGCGGTGCTGGTTGCGCTGGTCTGGCTGGACCCGCTGGCGAAGGCCGCGGCAGCGGTCCTGGGATAGACCCATCACTCCGCGCATCGAGGTCTTTGCCGAGATCGATTCCACCAATGCTGAGGCCCGACGAAGGGCCGAGGCCGGGGATGTGGGACCGCTTTGGCTGACGGCCGAGCGACAGACAGCCGGTCGTGGGCGCCGCGGTCGGGCCTGGGAAACGGGGCATGGCCGAAATCTGGCCGCGACCCTGCTCCTGGTGACGTCGCGCCCTCCGGCAGAGGCGGCGCAGATCAGTTTCGTCGCCGCCCTTGCTGTTGCAGACATGGCCGCCGCCTTCGTGCCAGCCTCCCTGATCAGTCTCAAATGGCCCAACGATCCCATGATTGCGGGACGGAAGGCCAGCGGGATCCTGATCGAGTCCGGCCCGGCTCCGGCAGGCGGTCTCTGGCTGGCCGTCGGGATCGGGGTCAATCTGGCAGAAGCCCCCGTCGCTGCCGAACGCCCGGCCACGACCCTGGCCGCCCATATGGCCGGCCCGCCGCCTGCGCCGCTGGCGGCCCTTCAGGCGTTGTCGGAAGCCTTTGTCCTGTGGATGGACGTTTGGGAACGGGTGGGTTTCGACGCCATCGCCCGGGCCTGGACCCAGCGCGCCTTCGGGCTTGGCGAGACATGCCAGGCCCGCCTGGGGGCCGAGACCCTCTCAGGGATCGCCGAGGGCCTCGACACTGACGGCGCCCTCAGACTTCGGTTGTCAGATGGGTCGTTGCGCCGCATCACGGCAGGCGATGTTTTTTTCGGAGAGTCCTGATGCTGCTCGCCATCGAACAGGGCAACACCAACACGCTTTTTGCCGTCCATGACGGCTCGAGCTGGATCGCACAGTGGCGGACGGCAACGCAAAGCTCGCGGACAGCAGACGAGTACGCCGTGTGGCTGGTGCAACTTCTGTCCATGTCGGGCATGAGCCTGGACGCCCTGAGCGCCTGCATCATTTCCAGCGTGGTGCCTCAATCGCTTTTCAATCTTCGCAATCTGTCGCGGCGCTATCTCAAGGTCGAGCCGCTGGTCATCGGCGAAAACGCCGAGCTCGGTATTCCTGTCAGGATCGACAAGCCCTCAGAGGCCGGCGCCGACCGGCTGGTGAACGCGATAGGGGCCCATATTGTCTATCCCGGTCCCCTGATCGTCATCGACAGCGGCACGGCGACAACCTTTGACGTCATCGGGGCCGATGGCGGTTTCGAGGGCGGGGTCATTGCTCCCGGCATCAATCTGTCCATGCAGGCCCTGCATGACGCTGCGGCCAAGCTGCCGCGCATCGCCATCCAGCGTCCCGAGCGCAACCGCGTGGTCGGCACCGACACCGTCACGGCCATGCAGTCGGGCGTCTTCTGGGGTTATATCGGCCTGATCGAAGGCCTGGTCCAACGCATCAAGGATGAGCGGGGCGGGCATCTGACCGTCATCGCCACGGGCGGCGTTTTCTCCCTGTTCGAAGGCGCGACCGACTCCATCGATCATTTTGACGGCGATCTTACCATTCGCGGACTCCTCGAAATTCACCGCAGGAACACCATTTGACCCAGAGCATGACCAAACCGCATCCGAGCGACGAACTGATCTTCCTGCCCCTGGGCGGCTCGAACGAGATCGGGATGAACTTCAACCTCTATGGCTACGGCCCGGAGGATAATCGCAAATGGATCGTGGTTGACCTGGGCATCACCTTTGGCGACCAGACGACGCCGGGCGTGGAGGTCATTCTGCCTGACCCCGAATTCATCGAGACCTATGCCGACGACATTCTGGGCATCGTCCTGACCCACGCCCACGAGGACCATATCGGCGCAGTGGCCTGGCTATGGCCGAGACTGAAGGCGCCGGTCTACGCCACGCCGTTCACGGCCTTTCTGCTGCGCGAAAAGCTGCGGGACGCCCGGCTCCTTGATCAGGTCGAGATCACCGAGGTGCCCCTCAGCGGGACCATAGAGCTGGGCCCGTTCAGCCTGGACCTGGTCACCCTGACCCATTCGATCCCCGAGCCGAATGGCCTGGCGATCCGCACGCCGTTGGGCACGATCCTTCACACCGGCGACTGGAAGATCGACCCGGACCCCTTGCTGGGAGAGGTCACCGACGCAGCCGCCATCCGCGCCCTGGGGGATGAGGGTGTCCTGGCCATGGTCTGCGACAGCACCAACGTCTTCGTCGACGGCATGGCGGGTTCTGAGGCCGATGTCCGGGTGGCGATGAAGGCCCTGATCAAGGGCCTGAAGGGCAAGGTCGCCGTCGCCTGCTTCGCTTCGAATGTCGCCCGGATGGATACCGTCATCCGCGCAGCGGAGGACGCCGGGCGCCGTGTCTGTCTGGCGGGCCGATCCATGCACCGTATGGCCGCCGCCGCCCGGTCCGTCGGCCTTATGAAAGGCGTGAAGGACTTTGTGACCGACAAGGAAGCCGGCTACTTCCCTGACAACACGATACTGTACCTATGCACGGGAAGCCAGGGTGAGCCCAGGGCTGCGCTGGCCCGGATTGCCGAGGGTACCCACCCCCATGTCAGCCTTGGGCAGGGCGATCACGTGGTCTTCTCGTCGCGCGTCATCCCAGGCAACGAGGTTGCGATCCGGACCCTGCAGAACAGGCTCGCCGACCGGGGCGTGCGCCTCTACACCGAACGGGATCACCCGGGCATCCATGTTTCCGGTCACCCCTGTCGTGATGAACTGAAGCAGATGTACCAGTGGGCGCGGCCGCAGATTGCTGTGCCGACCCATGGGGAGCGACGGCACCTGCTGGAGCATCGGGCGCTGGCCAAGGACCTTCAGGTGCCGTTCGCCATCGCACCGCGAAACGGCGACATGGTCCGTTTGGCTCCTGGACATCCGGAGATCATTGATGAGGTGCCGGCCGGCCGCCTCTATGTCGACGGCGGCGTGGTCACGCCAGAGAATGGCGAGGCCCTGAAGGAACGGCGGCACGTCGCCTATAACGGCGCCCTGACGGTGTCCGTGGTTCTGGATGCCAGGGGGAAGCTTCTGTCTGGACCGGATGTGCGGGCGATTGGCCTGCCCGGCGATGCCCAATCACCGCTGGAAGACGCCCTGGACGCCCTGGCGGACGAGGCCGAACAGGCCATCCGCAAGATCCCTGGCGAAGAACGGTCCCACGATCAGATTGTGGAACAGGCGATCTGCCGGGTGGTCAAGAAAGCAGCCTATCGCCTCTGGGAGCGACGCCCGGTGGTGGAGGCCATAATCCTTCGGGTATAGAACCCCATTCAAAGACGATAGCTGGAACGGACAAGGCAATGATCGGCAAGCTCAACCACGTCGGCGTGGTCACGCCCTCCATCGACGATACGGTCAAGATGTATCGCGACCTGCTCGGCGCCACCTCTGCGACCGACAAATGGGCCATGCCTGAACAGGGTGTCTGGGTCTGCTTTGTCAATCTGCCCAACAGCCAGATCGAACTGATCGAACCCTACGGCGAAAACTCTCCGATCCACGGCTTCCTCGCCAAGAACCCGAGGGGCGGCCAGCACCATATCTGTTTCGAGGTCGAAGACATCCTGGTCGCCCGTGACGCCATGAAGGCGAAGGGCGCGACCGTCCTGGGCGAGCCACGGATCGGGGCCCATGGAACGCCCATCATCTTCGTGCATCCAAAAGACATGGGCGGTGTGCTTGTCGAACTCATGGAAACGCCCAGGGAGGGCGCCCACTGATGGGACCGATCACCGCCGGCGCCGTTTTTCTGACCATCTGGTGGACGGTGCTCTTTGCCGTCCTGCCGCTGGGCACCCAGACCTATGCCGAGGCTGGACTGGACGTGAAGGATGGGGGCGACCCCGGCGCGCCGGTAAACCCCAATCTCAAGAAGAAATTCATCACCACGACCTGGGTTTCCGCATCGATCTGGCTGGTGCTGATGATCGTGATCAAGTTTGGCTTGATCACCCTTCCGTCGCTTCCGGCCAACTATTGATGTCGCCCATTGCGGGTTTGCGCTGGGATCGGCGCCGGGCGCCCGATTGACGGGCAAATATCCCGAATCGGATCTTGGGTGCGCTTCCCGGCTGGGACTTGGGGCCCGGCCGGCGCAGCTTGGTCTTCATCCGGACGGCAAGTGTTTCGCTGTCGCGGGGTGGCGTATGTTCCCGACGATCGACCTTTAAGGCCGCCGGCTTCCCCGGCGGCCTTCTTTTCGCCGTCCGCGTTGCCAATCAAGGGGGTGAACGGCTAAGTCAGCGCCACAGTTTTTCAGGGGACACCATGCGGCTGTCGCGCTTTTTCCTGCCGGTGCTCAAGGAAGTCCCGGCGGACGTCCAGATCGTTTCCCACCAGCTGATGCTGCGGGCCGGCATGATCCGTCAGGAAGCGGCGGGCATCTACGCATGGTTGCCGCTGGGCCTCCGGGTCCTGCGCAAGGTCGAACAGATCGTCCGCGAGGAAATGGACCGGGCTGGCGCCGTCGAACTGTTGATGCCGACGCTCCAGCTTGCGGACCTCTGGCGCGAAAGTGGGCGATATGACGACTACGGTGAGGAGATGCTGCGCATCACCGACCGTCACAAGCGGGACCTGCTCTATGGGCCCACCGCCGAAGAAGTGGTCACCGACATCTTCCGGGCCTCGGTGAAGAGTTACAAGGACCTGCCGCTGAACCTCTACAATATCCAGTGGAAGTTCCGTGACGAGCGCCGGCCGCGATTTGGCGTCATGCGCGGTCGCGAGTTCCTGATGAAGGACGCCTACAGCTTTGATCTGGACGAAGCCGGAGCCCGCCGGGCCTACAACCGGATGTTCGTGGCCTATCTGAACACCTTTGCCAGGATGGGGCTGAAGGCCGTTCCCATGAAGGCCGACACCGGGCCTATCGGAGGGGATCTGAGCCACGAGTTCATCATCCTCGCCGAGACCGGCGAGAGCCAGGTCTTCTGCCACAAGGACCTGGTCGAGATGGGCGCGCCCGGCCCGGACCAGGACTGGGACGGAGACCTGCAGGCCATCGTCGACTCCCGAACCGCCCTCTATGCCGCCACCGAGGAAATGCACGATCCGGACGCCTTCGCCGCTGTGCCGGAAGACAAGCAGCTTTCCGCCCGCGGGATCGAGGTCGGCCATATCTTCTATTTCGGCGAAAAATATTCCCGGCCGATGAAGGCCAATGTCACCGGCCCGGACGGACAGGAGCGCCCGGTCCATATGGGCAGCTACGGCGTCGGCGTGTCCCGTCTGCTGGGGGCCATCATCGAGGCCAGCCACGACGACGCCGGCATCATCTGGCCGGAATCGGTGGCCCCTTACGACGTGGGTATCCTCAACCTGAAATCCGGCGACGCCGCCTGCGATGCGGCCTGTGAACAGGCCTATGCGGCCCTCACCGCTGCTGGTCGCTCGGTCCTGTATGACGACACGTCCGAACGCGCCGGCGCGAAATTCGCCACCATGGATCTGATCGGCATACCCTGGCAGATCGTTGTCGGGCCCAAGTCCATCGCCGAGGGCAATGTCGAGGTCAAGAACCGGGCAAATGGCGACCGGTCGACGCAGCCCCTGGCCGAGGTTGTCGACCGATTGTCCCGGGCCTGATGGGAATTCGCCAGCATGGCTAATGCAGCGCCACCGTTCAGTCTCTGGGAGCGGGCCCTGGCGGGCCGCTATCTGCGGGCGCGCCGCCGGGACGCCGGGGTCGCGCTGATCTCCATCCTGGCATTTCTGGGGATCACGGCGGCGGTGTTTGCCCTGATCGTCGTGATGAGCGTGATGAACGGGTTCCGCACCGAGCTACTGTCGCGGATTCTTGGCTTCAACGGTCATCTCTACGTGGCCGGAACCCCGCTGAGCGACCAGCAACGTTCTGAAACCGTCAAGCGACTGCGGGCGGTTCCCGGGGTCACACAGGTGACCCCCATGGTCGAGGCCCAGGCCATGGTGATCGGTCGCGGCCAGATCAGCGGGGCCATCGTCCGCGGCGTGTCGCGCGAGGACGTCAAGGCGACGAAGATCGTCTCGGAGAACATCAAGCCCGGCTCGCTGGAGGGCTATGGAGAAGGCGATTACGGCGGAGACATCATTCTGCTTGGCCAGCGACTGGCGCTTTCGCTCGGGGTCGGCCCCGGCGATGCCGTGTCCCTGATTTCGCCCAGCGGATCCACAAGCGCCTTCGGCGTTTCCGCCGCCCAGAAGGACTACACCGTTGGTGGCCTCTTTGCGGTGGGCATGAGCGAATATGATCAGGCCTTCGCCTATATGCCGCTCGAACAGGCCCAGCTGTTCTTCGGAAAGGAAGGGGCGGTCGATGTCATCGAGGTCAAGCTCGCCGATCCGGACAACGCTCCGGACATGAAGGCCGAAATTGCGCGGGCCGCCGGGCCCGGAGCCGTCATCACTGACTGGACAGAAAAAAATCAGAGCTTTTTCAATGCCTTGCAGATCGAGCGCAACGTGATGCGCTTGATCCTGATGTTCATAGTGGTGATCGCCGCGATCAACATCATTTCCGGCCTGATCATGCTGGTGAAGAACAAGGGGCGGGACATTGCCATCCTGCGCACCATGGGCGCCAGCCGCGCAGGAATCCTGCGGATATTCTTCATGTCCGGCGCTGCCATCGGGGTCGCCGGAACCTTCGCCGGGCTGGTCCTGGGGGTTCTGTTCTGCATCAACATCGCCGGCATCCAGCAACTGGTGGAGCGGGTCACCGGCGCAGAGGTCTTCAACGCAGACGTCTATTTCCTGACCCATATTCCCGCCCGTATCGAGTGGCGCGAAGTGGCGATGATTACCGGCTGGTCGCTGCTGGTCAGCTTCCTGGCCACCCTACCGCCGGCGCTTCGGGCCGCTCGGCTCGATCCGGTGGAGGCGCTTCGCTATGAGTGAACCCACCCTGTCCCTGCGGGGGGTCAAGCGGACCTACCATACCGGAACCGTCGAGCTGACCGTCCTCAAGGGTGTCGATCTCGATGTCATGCCGGGCGAGATTGTCGGTCTCATCGGGCCTTCCGGGTCCGGAAAGTCGTCACTGCTCCACGCTGCGGGTCTGCTCGAGCACCCCACCGAAGGCTCCGTCTTCATCGCCGGCCAGGACTGCAGCCGGATGGCTGATCGGCCCCGCACCCTGACAAGGCTGTCGTCCATCGGCTTTGTCTATCAGTTTCACCATCTGTTGCCCGAGTTTACCGCCCTGGAAAATGTCGCCATGCCGGCGCTGATTGCCGGCCGCAACAGGGCATGGGCGCGGGATCGGGCCGAGGCCCTTCTGACCCAACTGGGTCTGGCCGCCCGGCTGGAACATCAACCGGCCCAGATGTCAGGCGGCGAACAGCAGAGGGTTGCGCTTGCCCGGGCTCTGACCAATGAGCCGATCCTGTTGCTGGCCGACGAGCCGACCGGCAACCTGGACCCGGAAACAGCCGCCCAGGTCTTCCAGGCGCTTTATGACGCGGCCCGCCAACAGGGTGTTGCCGCGCTGATCGCGACCCACAATCTCGAACTGGCGCGATACATGGACAGGGTGTTCGCCCTCAAGGACGGACACCTGGAAGAGCGGGTATTCTGATCATCCACCGCTTGCGGCTCGTATTGTTCTGACAAACCCGTTAGAGCCCGCCCCATGGCTGGCGCCCGCTCGCCCCGTTTTCGCCATGGTGCGGAGGCCTTAAAGGCTCCGTATCCGGAGCGAGGGAGCGTAGCGTATGACCCACCAGTTCGAATTCGGCGGCAAATCCGGCAATGGTTACCGGTATCAGCCCCTGGACGGCCCCGGCCCCATTTCTCCTACAGGAGCCAATTTCCTGTTCGTGAAACTGAAGGGCGATGAAAAGACGATCGTCTTCGCCGGCGAGACCGAATGCCTTCACAAGGGTGTGCACAGCGGTTGGGACCGAGCCCGCAAGGCGCATGGCGCAAACACCATCTTCGTCCGTCTCAACGTCACCCGCACGGTGAGAGAAGCGGAACTGGCCGATATCGTGGCGCTTCATCAGCCGACCATGAACAGCGAATCCGACGACTGATCCACAGGCGTCGAGCCGCCCGGATTCGTTCGGAAAAATGCTTCTTGCCTGTGGAACAAAACGGGAATAGGAACAAACCCGGAACTTGAAACGGGGAGGCTGGAATGGTCAGGATAGCTCGCGAAACACTGGCCTTGGCATCAGTGGTCGGCTTTGTCTGGATGATGTGTTCTGTGGCCTATATGGCGGCTTGAGTCGGCCATCTGGCCCGATTGAGCGATGGAGCATTGACCGATGGCGGAACTGGCGAACGGCTTTGTCCATTTGCGGGTCCGCTCGGCCTATTCCCTGCTCGAGGGGGCGATCAAGGCCGATGCCCTGTCCTTGCTGGCGGCCAAGGCGGACATGCCGGCGGTGGCGATCGCCGACCGCGCCAATCTGTTTGGCGCTCTGGAATTTTCCGTTGCAGCCAAGGACGCGGGCGTCCAGCCCCTGGTGGGCTGCGCACTTCCCGTGACAGGCGTCGGGGAAGGCCCTCCTGAGCGGTGGGCTCGCAAGCCGACCCTTCTCCTGCTGGCCCAGAACGAAACCGGCTACCTCAATCTCTCCGAACTTTCGTCCGCGGCCTATCTGGAAGGCGACGGACTGAGCGAGCCTTCGGTCAGTTGGGACCGGGTCGCGCAACACAGCCAGGGACTGATCCTGCTGTCCGGTGGGCCCGATGGTCCGATCGACCCCCTTTATGCTGCCGGCAAGACCGCCGAGGGCGACCGGGCCCTGGCGGAAATGCACCGGGTGTTTGGGGACCGGCTCTATGTCGAGTTGCAACGCCATGGCCTGCCGGTCCAGGCGGCTGCGGAACCGTCACTGGTGGCCTGGGCCTATGCCCATGACGTGCCGCTCGCGGCGACCAACGACGTGTTCTTTCCGGATCGGTCGATGCATGAGGCGCATGACGCCCTGTTGTGTATCGCTGACGGCGCCTTCGTCGGACAGGACGAACGGCGACGGGTCACGGCAGAACATTACTTCAAGTGCGCCACCGAAATGCGGGCATTGTTCGCTGATCTTCCTGAAGCCTGTGACCAGACCCTCGAGATTGCCCGACGCTGCGCCTTCATGGTCAGGAAGCGCGATCCGATCCTGCCCAGGTTCGATACGGGCGCGGGCCGAAGCGAACCTGACGAACTCGAGCACCAGGCCCGGGAAGGGCTGAAGGCCCGTCTCGCCCTGGTCGAGCTGGCCGCTCCGGAGGAAGAGTACTGGTCGCGACTGGAGCATGAGATCCGGGTGATCCAGTCCATGGGGTTCCCGGGCTATTTCCTGATCGTTTCGGACTTCATCAAATGGGCCAAGGCCCATGGCATTCCCGTGGGACCGGGCCGGGGTTCGGGGGCTGGCTCCCTGGTCGCCTGGTC